>Ga0256824_10000059_pt1 | contig 33977 bp, 46 predicted proteins | sample CV67metaG_FD_191570 | JGI IMG/M metagenome (GOLD analysis project Ga0256824, IMG submission 191570) | Hydrothermal vent microbial communities from East Pacific Rise, Pacific Ocean - CV67 | ecosystem: Environmental > Aquatic > Marine > Hydrothermal vents | place: Pacific Ocean: East Pacific Rise...
GAACTAAATCCGTCTCTATTCGTAAATTTCGATAAAACTAATTCTTTAAATTCTTTTGTATCTTTAATTTCTTCATACATTTCTTTTAAAGTTAAAATACTAATATGTGCAAATATTTTATCTGTTTCAAAATTATATTCTCTTGGACTTTCCATATCACCATAAACTATGTTTATACCTAATTCTTCAGCCATTACTTTTGTATATTCTTCTGCATATTCTCTACGCATAACAGACCAATCAATATTATCATATTCTTTTTCTTGTTCGTCAGTCATACCTTCATTTTCATCTACACCTAATTGCATTTCAGCTATTTGAGATAAAGCTTCATTGTTAATAGTTTCATAGTAACCAGTAAAAGGTAATCTTACTTCTAACATATCTAGTTTATTTTTAACAGAACCGTAAATTCTATCTATAATAGAATCAAACACATCAACTGATACATCTAATAATTCAGGAAATTGTTTCATTAATGCAGTCATTTCTGGTTCAAAAACATCATTTAAACCTTCACTTTGTAATTCGCCATGATACAACAACATTGCTTCCTGTAAATCTTTTATTCTTTCGTCTGTATATTCAATTTTATTAATTGTATCTTCATATTTATTAGCCATTTTTACACCTTTATTTTTTATACCTTTATTATAACCAATATATATTAATTTCGGGTTAAGCACTACTTTTTGATTATCTTATTTTTCACTTAATACTGTTTTAAGGATTACTATCATAATATGTTACAAATTAAATTATATATTAAAAGGAAATTTTATGAATGAAATTTTAGATTGTGCAATAATTGGTGGTGGTCCAGCGGGCTTAACAGCGGGACTATATACAACAAGAGGTGGATTACAAAATGTTACTATGTTTGAAAAAGGGATGCCTGGTGGACAGATAACTAATTCTTCTGAAATAGAAAATTATCCAGGTGTAACTGGTGAAATCACAGGTATGGAACTAATGGAACCTTGGCCGGAACAGTGTCAAAGATTTGGATTAAAACATGATATGTCTAATATTATACAAGTTACCAAGAATAATGATTTATTCACTATCAAGAAAGAAGATGGTACAAGCGTTCAAGCCAAGACAGTTATTATAGGAACAGGTTCTTCACCAAGAATGGCTGGATTTAAAGGCGAGAAAGAACTTTTTGGTAAAGGTGTAAGTACTTGTGCAACTTGTGATGGTTTCTTCTATAAGAACAAAGAAGTAGTTATTATTGGCGGTGGTGACACAGCACTTGAAGAAGCCTTATATTTATCAAAAATTTGTTCAAAGGTTATTATTGTTCATAGACGCGATACTTTTCGTTCAGCACCTAATACAATTGAAAGAATTAAAAATACAGATAATATAGAAATTATTTATGATTCTACACCGGAAGAAGTTTATGGTGATAATATGGGTGTTACAGGTATTAAAATTAAAAATAAAAACAGTGGTAAAATCACAGATATTAGTGTTCCTGGAATTTTTCTTTTTGTTGGAAATGATGTTAATAATCAAACTCTAATACAAGACGATGGTTCTTTCTTATGTAATATGAATGAACAAGGTCAAGTTATTGTTGATATCAATATGAAAACTTCTGTAGAAGGCTTATATGCAACAGGTGATATGAGAATAGATGCACCAAAACAAGTTATTAGTGCTGCCGGCGATGGTGCTGTCGCTGCGTTAAGAGTAATTAATAGCTTATTATAATTTTTATAGAATTTAAAACCATTATTTTAAGCAGTTTATAAGGTTGTTTAGTATATAATATACTTACAAAAAAATAAACAAAGGACTTATAATATGGGATTTTTTTCTTGGAAAACAGCAGACACAAACGAGAGTATTGCTAATACACACGCACAACATGAATTAGCTGGAGCGACAGTTTATTTAATTCAACCAGATGGACAACAAGCTATTATGGAACCAGGATACGGAGGTTATGGTGAATTTGGTGGTGTTGACGCATACGAATGGTTAGCATTACAGAACTTCGATAAAGATATTTTAGATAAAGCAAAAGAAGTTGAAGATGGACTTCGAAGTCTTGCTATTTCTTGTGTTCATGGTAGTTACTTTGAAGATATCGAAACTGGTAAAAAATTTGCTTATAATTTAGCTGAATTTTTTGATGACATTGAACCTTTCCGTGGAACATATGATATGCCTATTGCGGAATATCATAAATCTCCAAATGATTTAATTAAAGAAGGCATTTGGATTGAAAAAAGTTTTTCTGATAGATTAACCGTTACAAAACCACTAAAATTTTCTTATGATAAAAATGCTGTTTATGAAGATTTACCAGCAAGTGAAGATTGTGAAGCACAAGGTTTCTTTTATTAAAAAGAACAAAGTGTAATATCAATTATTTATAGTAATGGACATTATGCAAAGATTAAAAGTTTTAAAGTTAAATTCAGCAGTCTTTAAGCTTTAAACTGCTATACTTTTATATATCAAATTTAAAGGACTTACAAATGAAAAGACAGATTACAAAATATTTACTAGTTGCTGCATTAGCCGCAGCTACAATGAGTGGTTGTTCATCAACCCAAGTGAAACCAGAGCCTATTGTTAGTGGCGAGTGTGTGGTTGAGAATGTAGAAGCACCTAAATGGGTATGTGGTATGGGTCTAAAATCCCCTGAAATGTATCGTGATGTAGGTATTGCACCATTATCTATGGGCGGTATTGGATTTAGTCGTAAAATGGCACTTGCCGATGCACGTGGTAATCTTGCACAAAAAATTAAAACAGATGTAAAAGATAAAGTAGAAAAATATATTAGTTCTACTGGTATTGGAAAGTCAGAATCTATTGATAAAGTTGCAACAAATGTTTCTAAACAAGTAGCACATATTAGTATGGCTGGTTCAGACCAAATTGGCTTCTTTCAAACTAAAAACAATGTTTATGTTTTAGTAGAAATGAATAAACAAGACGTTTTAGACGGTGTAACAAAAGCGGCAAATTCTTCTTTTAAAGCGGACGATAAACTTTGGCAACAATATAAAGCGGATACTGCTTTAAATTCTCTTGAAAAAGAGTTCGAATAATAATATCTTAAATTATTATTCTTTATTATCGCACTAAGATTTATCTAGTGTGATTTTCCTTTCATACTTAATTCATAATAAAAATTACAACCACTTAAAAATCAATTATAATTAAATAAATTCTTCTAATGATAAGAAACTTGTATAAGTAATCAATGTATCAAATAATGAGTTATGAATACCTACACTTGTTTTACTTTTAAGAAAATTATCAGGTAAATTATCAACTTTAATAGATTGACCAGTTCTTTTATTTGTTAAAAGAAACATTTTATCTTCTTTTTTATATTCTACATTCCAGCCTAATGCATCCGAAACATTTTCGTTTGAAAATCCATTTTTAAATATATCTAGTTGTTTAAAATATTTATTATTGAAAGACTTATTAGTACAAATAATTTGACCTTGATTAAAAATATCTATATTCGCAACATCATATTTAGAACCTGGAAATTTTAATTTATGAATACATTGCATTTCGGCTACATAATTATGTGCTACAAAAAAATCTGCTTTTTCAATTACTTCTATTAACTTAGTTTGTTTTTCTTTTGTAAATTCATTTTTATCGCTATTGAATCCACTAGGTAACCTGGTTGGTCTTTTTACCTTAAAATCGAATATTGTATCAGAAGGTGGAACTTTAAATTCCTCAAACCATATATCAATTATTTTATCATTTTTGACTTTTATAACTGTTACTTCATGTATATTATATTGTGTTGTAAATTCGAAATCTGCTATGATAATATTTTTATCAGTTAAATCAGTATTATCCTTAAAAAAATGTGCAACTTTATGGATTTGTGTCTTTATGCCTATATCTTTTTTAAAACGGGCTATATCTATTTTATTCATTATCTTATATACACCTTATTATAGTTTCTGTGATGATTGTAATATAATAGAACTTAAAAAATACTTAAAATTAGTTTAAGTTTCCTTTAATACTTTATAGTTTAAAATAGATAAAATTTTTTAAGGAACTATAATGAAAAGAACGACACCAGAACAAAAATATCCAAGTCAAAAAGAAATGGAAGAATATACAAAACAAAAATTCTTCCTAACTCCAATGTATGCGAATGCAAATGATGCCTACATTGAAGAACTCAATATTACAACATCTATCTTTTTATTAGATTTTATTGAAAAAAATGAAATTAATATATATGACTATAATGATAATACAAAAGATAAATTATTATTTGAATTATTAATTTCTGTAACATATTGGTTTTTACAAGATGAAGAAGCAATAGAATCAGAATATGAAGAAGCAATATATTTACCTGTTTTATATACTATTTTTATAAATATATTACGTAATCCAGAAGCATATTTAGTTAATATGACAGAAAGCTCTGGTTTATATTATTATATAGCACGTGGTGGTGATGATATATTAATGTTTAAAAATTTGATAAATTTATTTCAAGTACATGATTTATTTTTTAATTTTATCAATATGGCGCATACTATCAATATTGAAGATACGGCTGAAAGCAAATCTATTTCAGAGATAGATGAGCAACCTTTAACAAAAGCCGCTATATTAGTATTAGAAAATTTAATGTTTATATCTAATGAAACTGGTTATCTACACTTAACAAAAGGTATAAAAACATATAGAGAATGATATTAACAAGTTAATTGGGATAGGAAATATCCTTGCACTTGAAAAAAAGCAAAGCCTTTCGCTACAGAATATTAGTTTAGTTAGGAAGCCCCGACTTCAGGAAATATTTATATTTCTAAGTGGGGGGAAGTTTCACTAGTAAATATATTAAGAAATATGATACAGAAGAGATAAATAGATTTATATATTAAAGCAGTTTATAAGTATATATCTGTTATAATATATATAATTAAAAAATAAAGGACTTAATAAATGCTAAAAACATTATCTATCACTCTTCTAATGACATTATCATTGAATGCACAAATATCTATAGGTCAGTTCGCTAGTGAAATGTTAGCTATGCAAAAGGAATATTCTAATTCGAGTAATAAAAAATATTCTTCTCATAAAAAATCAAGTAAATCAAAAAAAGATACCAGTTATAAAAGAAATAATGATTTTTCATTAACTAAAATTCAAAAGGATAGAAGTTTTGCGAGAACTTTTATCAACAAACAAAAATGCGATAGAGTTTTATCTAATAAAGTAGTAACTACTTGTTATAGTGATAAATATAAATCAGCTACAAAAGTTGCGTATGTGATTGATGCTACAAATGTTTATGAATATGATATTGAACCAAGACCTTCTTGGAAATATAATAAGCAAATTCCTAAAAATAAAAGAAGTAGTAATGCTGATTATCCGCACACAGGCTATGATAAAGGACATCTCGGCTATGATAGCGCGTACGACTTTAATTGGGCTGTTTTAAAGAATACTTATGACTTAAATATCAATGCTGTTCCAATGGCTGCAAAAGTAAATAGATACACTTGGATTAAGTCAGAAGCTTACGGGAAAAAAGTTGCTAAAAAGTTAGGATATGTTCAAATTATTGATGTTATGGTATTTGACAAAAGACCAAAAACTATGGGTAAAAATAAAATTGCAATCGCGAAAGGATTTTATAAAATCATTGTGAATGATGATAAAGATTTTGAAAAATGTTTCTATTATGAAAACGATTTAAATATAAACCCAAAAGGTGATAAACTTAAATCTCATACAGTTGAATGTAGTAAAGCTTTTAGAGCTTTAAAACAGCGAATTTAAAGAATTTTATTGCTTCGCAGCACTTCCAGATTTTTTACTACCTTTAATATTAGGCTCAGATTCTTCTTTTAGTTTTTTCTCTTCTTTTATAATAGAATCTGCTTTCTTTATTATTACTAATGATAGTTTTTTCTTTTCTTCATTTAAGTCTTTTATACTTAAATTTTCCTTTAACCTTTTTAAAATTTCTGATATATAAAATTTATTATTATCTTCATTATATTTTTTTACTATTTCTTCCACTAAAACTTCTACAAACTCTTTATAATCTAAAGTTTTTAACTCTAAAGAATTTTTTAAAATTTCATTAAATATATCACGCATAAACTTATCTTCTATTGTTAATTCTAAAATTGAATGCAGATTTTCAAATATTTCGATTATTGTTTCTATATCTTTCTTTTCTTTAATAGAATTTGGTATTTCATCTACTTCTTCCATTATTCTTAAAAAGTCTAATTGTGAAAGTTTCATCTCTGTCATTATAGAATTAAATTTAGTTGAAAAATCTTTTATTTTATCTTTCTGCACTTCTTTTGTATCTATATCTGTTGGTAATATATCATTAATAGATATAATTAAACGCTTTTCATAGTTATCCTGAATCGAAGTTATATTATTATCTTTTTTCTTACTCTTATTTTCTAAAGATTCGATATGCCCTTCAAATGCTGAGTTCATTCTTATCAAATCTTCTAAGTGTTTTTTTATATATACATCATTATCTTTACTTTCTAAAAGAATATGGATATATTTATCCGTATCTAACATTTTTAATAATTCCAATGATTCTTCTACTGCTTCTTGATTTTTATCTTGTTTTGCTTGATTTATTAAATCAATAGTTGTAAGACCTGTTATTCTTGTAATTTCTTGTAATTTATTTTGTATTTCTTTATTACCATTGAACTTATCAGATATATAAGAAGAAGATAATGCAAAACTTTTGATAATTTTTTGTGTGTTTAGCACACTTTGTTTTTCTGTGACAGTTTTTTTATTCTTCTTTTTCCCTTTTTCAAAAGTATATAGTTTTGTTTTATCTATAATCAAATCTAAAAATTCTATTATACTTTCTTCCGAAAGAAATTCTTCATCAAAAACTGTATTCATATTATTAAATTGTATATCTTCTTCTTTTTTACCTTGAATAAATCCAGATACCTTAGTTAAGAAAGTTTCTTCTTTTACCTCTTGAATTGGTTCTTGATTGAGTAATGTTTGATTTGGATAAGTGATTTTACTTAATACTTTATCAATCACTTTTGTTAAATTAGATTTATGTTTTCCTTTCTCTTCTTCTGAATATTCAGCATATAAATTTATTTTATCATAACCAGTAGCTAATTGCCCTACTATAAATAACCATTGACTACGCTTTTGAATTTCTTCTTCTTCTAATTGATTATATATTTCACGTTGTAAATTTGAATTTTTAACCACTTTTATATCTGGATGAGAAAAAGTTCCATTGATTTCCAAATCTTTAAAAAAATCTATTTCATCAGCAATTATATCATCTAAATTATCTTCTATATATTTAAAAATATTATAGGTGTTGCTTTTACTATAAGTTAATTCTTGCTTATTATACTTGCTAACTAATAAAGAGTTTACTTCTTCTAAACTTGTTGTTTTATCTATTATAGTTTTAACTTCGTCTATTGCTTCTTTTAATTTCAATGGTTGGACAAATAATTGCATATCTTCAAGTGGTGCATCTGGTGAATGACTAGCAGCAGAATAAAAGAATTTATATTCACCATCATCAAGAGTTCTAATAATAACTGTATCAGGTTTTCCACCACCAGCTGTTTTAAATGTTTGTTTTATTATTTGTGCTGAATCTAATTTAGTAAAGGGGGATACTTTATTAAATTCTTCACATAATATATCTAATTTTTCTTCTTTATCCTTGTTACTGTTTAATGCTTTTTGTAAAATTTTTATATCTTTTTCAGACATCGAACTTAAAAAAATATCTATATTATCAACTAATTCAATGGTATCTTTTGATTGTTGACTGTCTCTAAAACTATTAAGTTCTTTTATTAAATAATTTGATAAAGATTTATCTATTTTCACTAAATTATTTGAAATATTATTTATTTTATTTTTTATTGTTATTATTTTGCCTTTTTTAGCCATTTAGGTTATCCTATATTTTAATATATTATAAAGCAATTACTTAATTTTTCATTAAGCCTAAATATGTTATAATAACAATAAACAATACGGAGCACAAGATGAAAGAAGAAAATTTAACACCACTAATTAAAGCATTGATAAAAAGACCTATTATACCTGATATATGTGAAAAACTTATGGATAAAGAGGATATAAATAAGTTATGTTGTGATGGAGAAACATTTCCATATTTATATTTAATAAATATAGGTCAATCAGTATATCAAAGCGATTTTAGAGATAACCCTAAATTAAACCTCAATAATACTAATAAATATGGTGAAACAGTTTTGATGGCTTTAGCAAAGCAAGGTGAGTATGAAGATTCCAGAATTTTAATTGAGCGTGGAGCTGATTGGAAAATGAAAGATGATAAAGGTATGACTGCTATGGATTATGCTGAAGATTATGGATTCGAAGAAGACCCAGGAATATTAGGTGTCAATGAAGATGGAGAAGTACAATATCGTGAATTAAAACTTTATAGGTACTATCAACATCTTAGTGGAACACTAGACCCTCTATATGCAAAGAATCACCCATTTAACTAATTAGTATATTAGTATGTAGTTACTATGTATTACTCGGCTATGATAGCGCGTACGACTTTAATTGGGCTGTTTTAAAGAATACTTATGACTTAAATATCAATGCTGTTCCAATGGCTGCAAAAGTAAATAGATATACTTGGATTAAGTCAGAAGCTTATGGGAAAAAAGTTGCTAAAAAGTTAGGATATGTTCAAATTATTGATGTTATGGTATTTGACAAAAGACCAAAAACTATGGGAAAAAATAAAATCGCAATTGCGAAAGGATTTTATAAAATCATTGTGAATGATGATAAAGATTTTGAAAAATGTTTCTATTATGAAAACGATTTAAATATAAACCCAAAAGGTGATAAACTTAAATCTCATACAGTTGAATGTAGTAAAGCTTTTAGAGCTTTAAAACAGCGAATTTAAAGAACTTTATATAATTAGTCTTTTTCTATATTAAGAATGGGTTTTATCCCATTCTTTGAGTATATAATAAGCTTCCATAGAGCCTATTAAACCTAATGTCTCAAGGTCAGCATAATCCATAGCAGTCATGCCTTTATTATCTTTCATTTTCCAGTCAGCACCTTTTTTTAATAATTGAAAAACATAATATTCATTATTTTGTTTAGCATATTCCATCAACACTGTATGACCATTTTTGTTTGTATTATTTATATCTATATATTCTTCATATCTATCTAAAAAACGCAATATAGTACTATTTATTTCTACACAATATAAATAAGGAAATGTCATACCATCCAAACTTAACATATTTATCTTTTTTTTGTACTCTTCGAAAGGTAAGTCAAAAAAATCTTGGCTACTTTCTTCTATTATTTTAAATATTTTATCTTCCATTATTTCTTCTTCTGATATATCAACAAGAGTTACTTTTTGAATAGTAAAAATAGCATTTTTATAATTTTCTATAAGCATATCTTTATCGCAATGTTTCAAAGCAGATTTGGAATCTTCAAATTCAAATATATCATGGCTTAAAACACTTAAATCAACGTGTCTTTCACCCATATAAAATGGTGGTAAATTATCGCCTTCATCATCGACAACATTAGATACTTTTATTATAAATTTTCCATTTAACATATCAAAACCTTTTATTATTTTAATGTATAATACACAAGTGTTTCTTAAAATAAGATAAAATCAAATGTATCTATCTACGACATATTTAAGCAGTTTGTAAGCAACTTTATTGTATAATTTAAATACAAAAAAAAGGACTTAACAAATGTATAACCCAAAAGCAAATATTCAACAAATCAAAGATACACAACATAAAATTTCAAGATACCATTCTTCTGTATATCAAATGAATTCTATTAAATTAGTTTATGATTTAAAGAAAGAGTCTATTCAAGCATTAATTCAAAATGTAGAGAAAATTCTTAATATTGGTAATCCACATAATGAATTAGTAACAGTAAAAACTATTTCAACAACTGTTCATGAGAATAAAGATTACGGTTATGGTGCTTCTGCAGCTTCTTATATTAATTTACAATTATCAGATGACACAGAAATTTATTTTCAAACTGGTATTGATGACGGATATGAAGATAATTATAATGAATATCCTGTTATGGATGACGAATATTCAGAAGCAACTATTGCTAAAATTAGAGAACTAGAATCAGTATATAATTTCTATGCTATTTATAATGATGTTCAAGCAACACTTTGGGATTATTCCGACTATAATCCAGAAATTGTAATTACAAGTTCTAAAGATATTGATACTGTTGCATTAATTGAAAAAGAAGTTTCGACTATACTATCAAGTATGTAGTAGATAGGAATTAACCTCCTATCTTTAAATAATTATAATTATTTATTTTTCAGCACTTTATAAGTATAAGTTAGATATCATATATTTATATAAAAATAAGGTTTTACACAATGATTGGACAAATATGCAATTTACCGGATACAGCAACAAAAGGTAAAGGTGGTTTCTTTACCGTAAGAGATAGCGAAACAGATGATGGTTTATATTTTGTTAAATCAATAGACCAACATGAAAGTTTAACATCTTGTTATAGTGAAGATTATTCACACAATATTGTTCGCAATGTTGATACAAAAAAAATAACAATTTCAGAAAATAAAGCAAAAGTAGAAGATTGTATGTTTTCAAAATATGGCTCCGAAGGAAAACGCTATCCTTATTCTTTAAAAAACACTACACTACAAGATTTTATTGATTTCAAACTTATTCGTGGAAAAGTTTTATCTACAACTGAATTCAAAGACAAAATTCACTCTTTTGAAGCAGAATTAACAGACAATTTCACAGACTTCAATGTATCTGGACTAGATTATCAATCGAAACAAAAAGATAGCGATAAACCTTACCGTAAAGCAAATTTTAATTTAACAGGTTATGTTGAAAAATCCGTTTTAAATGGATTATACAATATAGATAATACTAATATATTTATTTTTAATGATAAATTAAAGTTAGTTGAAACAACTGATGGTTTTGCTATTGAATTTAAAGACTTTACAAGAAGCAAACTTAGATTAAAAGATTATCCTATCCTTTTTAATATTGGTAAAGGATTGTTTGTTTTTATATCTTCTGATTATACATACGAATTCTTAGAAATTGAATTAGAAAATCTTGATTTAATGTATGAATTAAATAACTTAATGCAATCTAGTTTTGTTATTAAACCGGTAGAAGATTTTGACTTTGAATATCACTCTTTATCAAAAATTAAATTTAGTGACAAAAGTAAAGATAATGCAAAGAATGTTTTATCTATAATTAAAGAAAATGATTTAGATGAAAATTATCAAGAATATGATTACCCTGATAATACTAGATATCATCTTACAGGTATGGGTATTTTTTCCAATAATGAAGGAACTAGTTCTCGTGTTATTATTTATGATATAACTAATAAAAAATTTGTTGGTTGGGGTGCTATTCCATATAAAACAATGGGTGCAAGCACAAATGAACACAATGCTGCTTCAAATCTGGCAGAAGATACAGCTGGTTTAATGGTTAGTTTAATTACGGATGAAGTAGAATTGAACTTATTTATTGATAAATATATGAACTTTTTTAACTTTGATGACGATAGTGTTGAAGATGCACAATATAAAAAAGATAGATTTGAATATGAATATATTGTTGGATTTCGAAAAACTGCTAAGAAAATAAAAGTTAATGATGGTGCAATAGCAGAAGTTCAAACTTATCACTCTTTAAGTTTTGGCTCTATTAATTCAGAAACAGGTGTGAAAGAACCTGATAAAAAAGAAATAGTGATTAGAAAAGATAGATTTTCTATGCTTTTAGTTCAAAACATAATGCGTGATGTCATCTATTCTTAAAATATCAAAGGTTTATTTAAGAATAGACTGCTATAATTATATTAAACTATTAATTAAGGAAGAAAAATGTATAATATTAAAGATGTAGAAGATATACTCTCTGAGTATGAACAAATTATAGAAGTTCAAGTACGCCAATTTAATAAAGATGATAAAAATTTTATTATCGATAAATCAATTTTTTTAAATGACTTTGAAAATCTACACCTATCAATTAAAGATTTATCAAGAGACCTTATAATTGCTGATAAAGCATATGGAGATAGAGTGGAAATATATATAGAGAACTTCTCTTACAACACTTCATTTGAAATTGAATAAACTACCATTAGAAATAATATCAAAAAAATAAAAACAAAGGTTTATTATATGAAAATTAATACAAAAATTTTACAACATCCTTCTATAATCTCTTCATTCTTAGGAGGTGGAATATTATTCAATGCTATGGCAGTTCTATCCGGAGCAGAATCAAAATACATATTATTAAGTATTGCTTTAATTGGTGGCATTTTTGGTGCATATATAGCATACACATCACAATTGAAACAACTCTAATTTATCTCAAGAAACGATATAGATTTTCATAGGCTAAATAATCTATCTCTTTAGACTCGTTAAGCGTCATATGACTTAATAAATCGTTTTTTAAATCATTAATAGCATTCGCTATAACTTTTTTATCGAAAACTAATGTACGCTTATGTGGGCTTGTTATTCTCCATAAAATAAATGTATCATGGATATCAATAATAGGTGTTTCCCATACTCCACCGCAACCTTGGTCACCACAAGTACATACAAACAGTGGACAGTATCCTTCAGTTATTAAAGAATTATCTAACTGAAAAATATTAATTACTAAACCAGGTAAATATGCATCACCATCTATCATAGTTGATATATTAATATCATTAACTTTTTTATCTTTATTATATTTATACTGAACTTTAAATTCTATTTTATTTTTAATCATTAAATACTACCTCTTTAAGAGAGTAATTATAAAATAATTATTTGTCCTATAATGTCAATATTTTTATTATTATTTACCCAAAGTATCACAGCCACGCTTACCATTTTCATTTAAATAACCACACATATAACCAGACCATTCTGTATATTCTTCTCTAATATTAATACATTTATTATCTTTGTATCTAATTTCATAATAATCAGTTCCAACAGGTAACACCAATGGAATACCTATTCCTATCATAGGTATAATACCACGTAATGCCATATTATCTTTTGTATATAGATAAGAAATAACTTCCGCCTCTTCAATTATATCTTTTGGTTCGCCATATATCTTTTTCAAATAATTCAGATTATATTCTTTGGTGTATTGGTTCTCACATTCAGGTTGTCTATCTTTTGAATGAACAACACCTATTCCAACACAACCACTTACAATCATTGTAATAGTAATCAATGTAATAGTTTTAAATATTGATTTAATAATTATTTTCCCATATAAGAATATACAATGTAAGAGACAATAGAAAAATCTGCTATACCAAGAGTAACTATATATTTAGTTAGATTTTTTGCGTCTTTTGCGTTATCGGTTCCTTCAAATAAAAATTGATAACCAAATAGAATAATAATCACTACAAATAGTAAAACGGCTAAGATTTTAAATATTAACATATACGACCTTTTTTTTGTAATTATATCATAAATTTAAAACAACTATTTAATAATAATTTCAGTAATATATAAGTATATTAAGAATATAATAGAAAATAAATTAAAAGGAATATTTATTATGGAAGAATTTGATGGAGAAACTTATATTTATAGTTGTCACTCTTGTGGATGGTCTGAAGAAGTTAATACAGAAAAATTACGTAAACAATAATATCTAATTATAGATATTATTGTTTATTTGTTATTCGCGAATATCTACTGAACCATAACAAATATTTTGAAATTCAAATCCGTCACGAAAATTTTTATTAACTTTATCCATATCAAAATCTATTTTTTCTAAATCGTCTTCTGTTATAAGATAACTTGTATCACCTGTTTCTAAAATTTCTGTTATCTTTTCAACACTACCAGGTTCTGTTACATCAATAGGCTTACCCATTATCAATTCTTTTTCTTTTTTAAGTGTTAGATATTCTATATCTTCATCATATACATAATAGACAGCGCCAGATTGTGTATTTTTTCTCTCTTGCACTAGTATTGCTCTATCAGAAGAAGAATAAGTTACGGATTGAGCAGCATAACTAACCTTTAAGGCTTGCTCTTTTGTTTTAAAGTGTCCAAACACTATATTCATATCTAATGATACTAATTTACCTTCTATTCTTATTTGTTCACATAGTGTAGTTGTAGCACGGTATGGTCTATCTGTTTCTGACATTTCTATTCCTTTTTAATTAATAGAAATATTATATCATATAATGATATAATTATTTTTTAAGCAGCTATTATTTTTTCTTCTTTTTCAAATACTTTTTCAAGTAAATCCATAGGAGTTTCAATAGGTCCAAAAATATAATTTTTTTCTAATGCTTGATTATTAGAATCGTGACACCAAGCACCACCATTTCCAAATTGATTTAATTCTTCGCCTTTATCATTAGAACCATGTAAATTGGTAACTTTTTCTATTCTTCCTGTTGTATCTCTTTGTCCATTAGCATAAACAGTTTTATGAAATAACCAATAATTTTTTCCGACTTTTAAATCTGAATTTGTTGTAATTTGTTGCATAGTAATTCCTTAATTAATTTGCATTACTATACTACATACCTTCTTATAAATAGCTTAAATTTAACTATTTTCTAATCTTGCTTTTTCCTGTTTATATATAAAGAACATTGGAGTAATTATAATTGCATGTAACACAAGCGTTAAAGTTAGTGGGCCTTGATTTAACCAAGCGAATATACTTGGCACTACATCTGTCATAGGTTCAAACATTTTAAAATCCTTATTTTAATTTCATTTATATTTTATATAATATTAGCTTTATTATAACTTAATATGAAATTAACAAATATTCTATTACGACTTTATCTGGAAACTTTCTATTTTTTTATCAGCATAAAATTGAAAATAATTAGTTTCAACATCCATAGTCTTCTTTAATTTATCATATTCTTTTTTAACTTCTTTCATAGCCTTTGCCGCCATAAAAATATTAGCGTCAGCTGCACCTTTACTATTTGAAAGACGTTTTAATACTTGCGCTTGCTTTATTTTTTCATATTCCAAATATTTGCTAGTTTTCATTCTATATGTATATTTATAATCTTTATGTTTAATTTCTTCTTCTGTTATCCAAGCAATATCATTCCAACTTACAAATGTATCATCTAAATCTAAACCTAAATTTGATATTTTAATTTTTCTACTACCTCTAAAAAAAGTTTTTATACCATCTTTAATAGTCCATTTAACCCAACCATAAACCATTTTTCTAAGACGAATTAATAAGCCTGTAAATATAATTGATATTATATTAGCTATATTAAAACCACTTTCTATATTACCTGTGTGTGTAATATGAACAAAAGATACATCTACATTGAAATATTTTAATGTTTCTACTATTGTATCTACGAACATCACTAATTCTATTACAAATAATGGTAATACTACTGTAAATATCATTGGATATAAAAATAATAAATAGAATACTATCTTTAAAATCTTACCTGATAGAAAATTATCGTCAGCCCTTATATCTTCTATTTGTTTTGTTCCATTTTCTTTTACTTTTATTATTTTATCTTTATCATAAATAATTGTTTTTACCGTTTGGTGCATGATTTGTTACCTTTATAATATATTACTTTTATTTATTATTATAAAACATTTAACAATTTTAAGCAGTTTATAAGTATTAAAAAGATATAATTCTAAAATATAAAGGATACTAATTGAAGAAAATAATTATTTTAGGCGCAAGTGGCTATATTGGACAAAGACTAATAAAAAAATTTTTACAAGATGAAAATGAAGAATATGAGTTACATCTTTTTAGTAGAAATAAAAGAAAATTATCGCACTTAAGAAAGAACAATTGCCATATTCATGATATTACACTTAAAGAAGATAACAATAATCAAATAATTAAAATCTTTAAAGAAGCAGATGCATTATATTATTTTATTCATTCAATGTCCGAGGAAGATAATGACGATTTTTTAAAACAGGAGAAGGAATTATCTTCTTTTATTTCTAATATATCCACAAAAGCTAAAGTTAAAAAAATAATTTATCTAGGTGGCTTAGGTAGAGAAGATGAAAATCTATCTACACACCTTAAAAGTAGACAAATTACAGGAAATGAGTTACGAAAAAATCATAATAATGTTATTGAATTTAGAGCTGGTGTTATTATTGGTGCTGGAGGCTCTTCTTTTGAAATAATTAGAACATTAGCAACAAAATTACCTTTTATTCCCGTATTTTTTAAAGAAGAGGGAAAATGTGAAGCTATTTTTATAGATAATGTTATTAGTTATTTGAAGAAATCTTTTAAGTCCAGTGCTTATAATAATAAAATATTAGAAATAGGTAATAGTGAACAAATGACATATTCTGAGCTAGTTCAAAATTATGCAAAAGAAGTTTTAAATAAAAAATTATTTATTATAAATCTTTCTTTTTTATCTTTTTTAATTAAACCAAGTTTAATTGGAGCTATTATTTCATTTATGACTGGACAACATAAGAAATTAATATTACCGCTTATACAAGGTGTTTCAAACAATGCTGTCGTTACAAATAAATACTCTGCTTTAAATATATTATCACAAAATGATAATATTAATAGAATAGTTCCTTTAAGATTATCATTTAAATTAGCTTCTGATAGAGAAGACAAAGGTAAAATTTTAAGCGTATGGGATACTCCTAAAAACCTTTCTAATCTTGAAAATAAAACAAAATCGTTCTTTACAACGCAAAAAAAAGAAGGCCTCCTTTACGAAGAGAAATATAAAGTTATAGATAAAGACAAAACAGAAGCTATTTTTGAAGAAATTAAGAAGATAGGTCAAAAAGGAACTGGATATTGGTCTCCTTATTTTTTATGGTATTCACGTGGCATTATTGATAAACTAGTTGGTGGTTCTGGCCTGTGTAATCACAGAGCCATAAATAGAGATGATTTACATACTGGTGATAGGATTGATTTTTGGACCATTGAAGAACTTAAAGATAAAAAGAATACAAAAGAGTTAAGACTTATAGCTGAAATGAAAACACCAGGTCTTGCTTGGTTACAATTCAAAATTGTTCCTAATATTGAAAACCCTAAAACTTCTATTTTCTATTTAAGAGCTTATTTTGAACCGAAAGGTATTTGGGGATATTTGTATTGGTATTCTTTATATGTTATCCATAAATTTATTTTTAGAACAATGATTAATAATATATTAAAAAAAGTTTAATATATTATTTTGGAATTATTTCAGATATTTCTTCTGGTGACAAACGTTCTTCTAATTTAACTTCTTTTTTAATTATTTCGGTTGATAAATTTACTTTACTTGAATTTATTAATACATGTTCATGTAAATATCTCGTCGTATCTGAAAAATATTCACGTGCGTCATTAGTAGTCTCTAAGTTCGCAAAGTTTTTTAGATAAAAGCTTATTTCAACTTCCACATAGTGTGGTTTAATAGCATAAAATAAGACCTCAACATCTTCATCATTATCCATAAACTTAACCCTTTTATCTGCTTTTAAACTTTTAGTTAATAATTTTTCTAGTTTTTTAAATCTTTTTACATATTCTTCCATTGGTATATTTGATTTATAACCAAAAGCATAAACAACTTCTTTTCTAAAACCTGTATCATCAAATGTTTTAGTTAAATTTTCAACAATGCCGTTTCTTATATTTGTATTTTTAACTATCAGTTTATGATTAGAGGCGACGTCTATTAATTCCATTTCAAAAAAACCAAACTTTGATACTAAATATTCTTTATCATTTAATTTGATTAAATCACCTGGTTCTATTACTTCATTTTCCAATAGAATTAAGCCGTCTAATACATCTTGCGCCCAAATCTTACTAGTGAATGCCATCATTGCTAATAATACACCTAACACACCTGTGCTAGATAATAAACTATTATATCCTAAATATTTAATAGATATAATTACAGTTATTAGAAATAATATTGATTTCATTATCAGATTAGTTATTTTTGTTTGATAGGTATCACGTAATATTCCATTATCATCTACACGTGATTTTTGCTTTCTAATAAAATATTCTAATATTTCACTTAAAATTAAAGACACATAAAATATAAATACTATTATCATTATTTTATTTATAATTTCGTAAATAAAAGTAAAATTGAATAGTATTGTAAATACAGATATAGCGGATAGTACTATTAATATTAAATTAAAAGATTTTAATTTCCTCGCATCTTCATTTGCTTCTTTATCTTGTAAATAAACTAATATATCAAAGGTTCGTTTATATAAAAACAAATTAATAATTAAAAACAATATATCTATTAACATAAGTTATCCTTTTATCCTAATTATAAATAAGAATAAAAATATTAGTCTTTTTGATAGATAAAAGTGACTATTTAAGTAAGTTTTAAGCAGTATATAGGTATAATATATATACAGAAAGAGAAGATTTATCTTCTTTAAAAAACAACATAAGGCTTTAACTATGAATAAAAATGAAAAAATCAAACAAGAAGTAATTGATACTTTAAAAAAATACAATGCTTCAATTGAATTTTATAGCGACATTTGTAAAGAAATGACTATGAGTATTGGTAATGACGTTATTATTGATATGGATTATCACCCATTTACTGATAGAAGTTGTAACCGTGTTGTTACAGAAAAAGTTACAAAGAAGAAACAAACAGCAGACCTTAAAGATTGTAAAATCGCTATTAGAGCATTAATGGTAGAACACAAACTTACATTTAGTCATTATGAACGTAGATATGATATATTACTTACGCATATAGGCGACGGTGTTATAGTAGAACTATAACATTTCGACTTTACTATCTTATTCAATTTTTAAAAAACAAGGATTTATAAATGCAACTTAACAAATTAGACAAAGCAGACGCTTTAAATTTACTTTTCAATATTACTTATCACGATATTACGGATTCAATGCCTATTGACATTACTGATTTAGACGAAAATGATATTATTGACGTTATGCGTGATGTTGATACTTTTGAAAGCGAAGAATATAAAGTAGAAATGACTGTTAATGAATTTGGCGAAGATAGTTATGACGCACAGACAGTATCTTTTCTAGTTTCAAGTAAATCAAATCAAACAAGTTTCGAGATATCATTCATAGGTGGTGCAGATTCTTTTGGATTTGTAACTTGGGATAGAAATTCATTAAAGAGATACCAATACGCTTAATATTATTATCTACTTTAAGCAGTGCGTAAGCTTAGACTTGATATAATATACTTACAAAAAAAAGAAACAAAAGGTTTTAAAAATGACAGATTTAGATTTTTCACAAAGACAAGCAAGATTAGAACAATTTTCTGAAGAACTTTCTACTATTATGACTAAATATGGTGTTAGTTTAAATATCACTGGTGGTGTATATACTTATTCTGATAAAGAATTAAAAGAATCACTTACAGCTGGAGAACATATCTTCGTTTATAGTCCTGACGCTTCTTCTGGTGACCTTGCAACCGATATCGGTTATGCAGAATAAAAGAGGTATTTAAAATGATTAAATTACGTGGATACGAACCAAAATACACACATCCAAATGATGAGCCAGGAATTATTTCTGGCGGAAAAATGTGGGAAAATAATAGTGAATTATCTTTTGTAGAACCAATTACTGGTAATTCAAGCAGTATTCACCACACTCCGTTTGAATATAAAGACTTAATGCTTGGTAGCCCATATACACTAGATGGAGAAACTATTTATGAAGAAGATATTATTAAATTTATGAATACTGGAACAATTGGTATAGTAAAACAAGATGAACATATGGGTTGGGTAATTATTAGTGCTGTTCGTGGTCATAAGTATTCCTTAGTAGATTCTATTCCAGAAAATATAACTATTATTAGTAATACTTTCGCAGAAGCCGATGGTTTTACTGTTGATAAATATGATACAGCTATTGAAAACGCAGTAAATGACTTTCAGTTAATCATTGAAGATATTGAAAAAGATGATAAATGGGTTGGAAGCGTTCATAACGAAACCATGGATAGTTTATATGCTATTGATTTTGTATTTGAAACTAAAAAAAGAGCAAATAAATGGTTAAATAAAATTAACAAATCACATAGTAATGTTTCTGTATTGTTTAGAGATATTTGTGTAGTAGAAAAAGTATTAGTTCTTAACTAATACTTATAAAAATTAAAAGGTAATAAATTATGGATATTGATATTGAAATTAAAAGAGCTTATGTAATTGAACAAGAAGGTGGTTCATATACTTGTTGTATTATGGACAATGAAGGAACTGAAATGGAAGTTTGGGATTATTCAAAAGATGAATTATTCGAAGCTTATGAAGCTGTCAATGAATTAAATTTAAATGGCTGGTTTATTGGTGAAATTAAAGAAAAAGAAACGGAAGAATGCTAGATACTATAAATAAATTACAAGGCAGTGAATAAAAATGAGTAAAAATATAACAGAAATATTAGAAATAATTGATAATGATAAAACACATCTTTTTAGAAAAGCGTTCAGTATAGGTAAAAATAGAGATAAAATAACATTAAACAATGACATAGTTGTTAATCTTACTAATGCTAATAGTTATAAAGATAATAATGTGAGAAAAAGAGATGAAAAAGAAAAACTTTTAGAAGCAGTTATTAATCACTTTTATGAGCCTATATCAATTAGCCTTGATAAATTAATCCCACAACATCCATTTGGGAAAAATTATTCTGATTGGACAGAAATTGTAGAAAATGAACTTATGACAATAATTGAGTACAAAGAAACTAATAGCACAAATATCAAAACTATTAGGGATATCAAAGAAGATGCTTTTAAACAAATAGAAAGACAATATATTCAGGTGCATAAATCTAATATGGGAAGCAAACACCATATTCAATGTTTCTGTTCTGTAATTATTGGTAATATAGAAAAATTAGCAGAATTTCCTGGATTAATTGATAAATATTTAAACTCTAGTCTTTTTAATCGTAATCATCATGCTGAAAAATTATTCAAAGCAACAGGTATTTTAATTTCTACAAGAATGTATGATTCTGAAAAAGGTGGATTTGATGAAGAATGGAGTGATTGTGATGTTCCATTTACTGCTAAAATAAATACTTCTAAACAACCTTATTCACCTATTGGTTGTGAAATACAAAAACTTTCTATTCCTATTAAGGAAGCACTTTTGTTTCCAACAGTAGCTGGGCATCATAGAAGTAAAAATCCTAGAGATAGAATACCCTTATATGAATCGAAAAAACAAGATTTAGTATCTGGTATTTTTAATACTGTTATTAATGATTTTAAAACTATGGGTCATGCTGGAATATCAGAAGTGTTCGAAAAAAATACTTTATCAAAAACTTTTTCTTTTATACCTAATGATTGTATCATTAAAAAAATAGGTGAATCTTTTTACTTTACTTCTATTGAGGGTCATATAAGTGACGGACAACAGCATTTAGATGCTGTTCGTCAAATTATCAGAATTTTGAGAAAAGGAAAAGAAGAAAAACCTTTACAAAATAAACTTACAGATGAAGAATATAAACAAATTTTATCAATTTATAGATTCGATGATAGAATGTTAGATTTATGTAAAAAGAATAAAATTGGGTCGTTTAGAGAAAGAGAGGCTTTTGCTGACCATCTAGAAAAATCTGTTTCTGTTATTGTTTCACCTGTTGCAGCTAGTAATTCCTTAGAAGCTCGTGAAAATTCTAAAAATAGAAATACAAATGTACCTGTTGATAAAGTCAATAAAGAAGCAAGCTCTGGTGAAGTTTCAGTAAAATTACCTCATTTTGTTAATCTATTAGAAGAGTTGAAAAATGATTTCTATATAAAGATACCAAACAGAAGCACATATAGAATTCCAGATTCTAAATTAATAAATACAATAGAAATAAATTATTTATTATCTTATGCTAATTATTTTAATAAAGAAATGAAGAATAAACGTGATGCAAATTCTTTTAATCTCTTTAATGAAGCTTGGGGCTTAGCCACACAACCAAAAGCAAGAGAAATTTATTCTTTTCTTGATAGTTGCGTTAGTCTTAAATCTACTAATAAAGAGACTATATTAAATATAAAAAGAGCAGAAGCATTAATCAGACAGTTACAAACAGAACTAGAAAAAGAAGATTTAGATGAATATGATTCCAAGCGAATTCTAAAAGAAATAGAAGATGAAAACGATTGTTTATCACAAATATTAGAATTAAATTCAGAATCTATTTCGTTAAATACCAAAGAATTTCCATGGAAAAAATTTATTAAATTTTTAATTAATATCAAAGATATTGTTAATTCTGACATAATGTCGAATAAATTCCAACAATGTAATAATAAAAAGCAAGCACCATTAGATAAATTTTCTTCTATTGCCATATTATTTTTAATATCTAAACATGGACATAAAGTAGTAGATTTAAACTCAAAAGCATTAACACAAGAAATCAATAATCTTGGTAATAGATTTTATAATACATACCACGAATTTCCTGTTTCTATTGTAGAGTGGAGAAAGATTTTTTCAGTTGAAGGTAAGATTTTAATCACTTCTGATACTACAGAAAAAGTATCCAATGCAAAAGATTTATATAAACATATTTTAGATATAAAAGAAGACGACATATTAAAAATGATTAAAAAACTTCATAATAAAAAGGATTAGACAATGTTAGATATGACAAGCAAAAAACAAAGAGGGTTAGTAGTTATTAAAGATGGAATTGTGGATATTATGAAACAATTAAATAAAGATGAATTAGTTGATACTGATACAAAAAAAATATTCCAATTTTGTATTGACCAAAATGTTTATAAAAGAGAAAATTTACAAGCTAATGGTTTTGATGAACGTGCTGTGATTGATACAATTGATACACTTACAGAAGCGCTAGGTTATAGCATTATTAGTGATACTTATCGCGAAGAATTAGAAAGTAATATGAACTATTAATATCTTTCTTTTTGTAAATTATATCAAATAGTTATACTATTTTTTATTATCATTTCTTTTACTTCTTTAAAAATAAATGGATATTTATTATCCATAAAATTATCCCATTTATTTATAAAAATTTCTATATTTTTTTCTTTATTTTTATAAGATGTTAGATTGAACATATTTATAATAAAAGTAATCAAATTAATTTTTCTACCAATCAATAAATCCAGGATATTATCTAGTTTAATACTATTAAATTCATATAATTTATTAAAAACCCCATATTGTTCTATTATTTTAAAATAGAATTCATTTACAATATCTGTATTAGATAGTTTTTCTATAGTAGATGCTTCATTGATATATAATCTTATTATTTTTCCAATAGAACTAGTATATAAATAATATTCTATTTTACCAAATATAGGTGCAAAACCTTTATATCTATTATGAAAAAATAATATTTTTTGTTTAATTATAGAATATTCTTCTTCCTCTGTGAGTTGATATAATTCTTCTTTTTTTAGATATATATTAGTTAAACCATTAGCCACTAATGACAACATTGTTATAGATTCAGTTGTTCTAAACCATTTATATTGAACTTCAACTTTACAAATTGATATATTATTACCAGAAATATAACTTATTTTATTTTTAGCTTCTGATATTTCTGATAAAAGTTCTTCCTTAATATTAAATAATATACATAATTCGTTTAAAAATGTTTCCGAAGAATATACTAAATCAAAAGAACTATTTGATAACCAATCATATATACTTTTAGAATTTAAAAATATTGTTACCATATTTTCACACTTTTTTATACCATTATATTTAGAATTATTGTATATATATTTAATACCTGTTAATTGTATATGATTATTTAAGATGTTTTTTAATGCAGAGTTTTTCATTCATTGTCCTTATTCTTCAACAATTTAGCGACACATTATTTCTAAATCATTTGTTATGTATTATATTATAATAATTTAATTTTTAAATCAAGGTTAAATTAATTTTATTTAAAGTGTTTTTAAGCTATGTAATGCTATAATATACTTACAAAAAAAGAAACTTAAAAGGCTTAAAATATGGAAATATCACAACTTAAATCAAAATTAGAAATGTTAGAAATGAGTCACCCAGATATCGCGTCAGCATATCCAGACGACTGGAATGATTGGGAAGCTTCTATTATGATTCATTTAGAAGATAATGCTAAAAAGCGTTCTTTAGCTTTTCATATTAAAAAGTTTTTCAAAGATAATTTTAATGCGACACTTTCTTTGAAATTTAATAATGATTATGATGGTTATTTCTTTGACTTTTATTATGGTGATTATGATGTTGTAGTTCCTAAAATTGATAATGCACCAGATGCTATGATTTATTCAAGAAAAATGGAAAATTTTGGTATTTATACAGGTGATAAAGATTTTAAAGATGCTATCCTTAGAACATTTGAAAATGCTAATAGTCAAGAACACCATGTTGAACTTTTAGAAGCTATTTATCCAGATTATACAATTGTTCCATTATGGACTTTTGAACACGGTGGAGTTTGTTTAGAATATAGTCCTTCTTGTAGTTTTGATAGTTCGTCAGACGCTTTTGGTGCTTATAAGAATGAAGATACTTTTGATAGTTTATTCTCTTCAATTAATAATTCAGCAGAAGCGTGTTAGGAAGATATGATGAATAAACAATTAAAAGAAACTATTCAAGATATCGTAGAAAATAAAATTATTGAAAAAAATATATTTTCTATGAGTGACGACACATTAGATGAACTTCTTTCAGCAGTATTTAATATCGATTATGAAATAATGGCAGAAGAAGAATTAAAAAGGGGTGATAATATTTCACTTGATGTTGCAGCAAAGAATGTAACAAGTTATGATTTAAATACTATTTCAGCCATTAAAAATGGACAGACTAGACAATTTTCAACTGCTATTTATCTATCCTATTTAGTTAAAGAAAATCTTATTAAAGAAGGCGAATATATTATTCAACTGAATTGGTAGGAAGCTTATTTATCTAATGTATATATTACCTTATAATAAGATAAAACTTAATTAAGGTAATGAAAGATATGGCAAATAAGAATTTAAAATTTATAGATACATTAATCAACACAGAAAAAAAAGATGGTATTGATAGTATTAAGAGATATACACATGGCGAATGTGATAATCTAGTTCATTATTTAAAAATGCTTAATAATAATAAAGGCGAACGAATTAGAATATTATACAATGAAGATGAAGATTATTATAATCCAACCTTACATTTTGTATTTAAAATGAATAATATATATTATGATATCAATGGTGCATTTACAAGTATAGAAGCATTAATAGAAAAATGCCCTTTATTTGACATTAAACTGTTTGAAGAACTAGATATATATTCAGAAGAAGCTAATCCAGAATGGTTAGATATAGAATTTGATTCAAAAGAATATAAAGATATACTTAATATAATTAAAAAAATGAATAAATCTACTACAAAATCCCCACAACAATAAAATCATCATAGAATAAAATAATTCTATTTTTAAGCAGCTTATAAGTAACTATTTGATATAATATTACTATAAAAAATAAGGGCTTATAAAATGAATATTTCAAAAATTAAAAGAATGAATAATGTTTTAGAATTAATTGAAGCAGATAGAAATTTAATTACAGATATTGAGATTGAAACTATTGGTGATACTTTATATATCACTTCAATTGATACTGACCTTTTAGATGTGTTAGAAAACTTAGTTGATTTTAATGTAGCTGACGACTATATGAATGGTGAAGATAGATATATCAAAATATCTATTAAACTATAAACAAAATAAAAGGATTAATATGGGGTATATTACAGAGTTTGAAGTTACATCGGAATATGGTTTTCCAGAAGGATTTGAAGAAAAATTTTTAGAAGTTACGCAATATGATTTCTATGATGGAATGTTTGAAAGAAAGTGGTATGATTATCAAGAAAATATGATTACACTATCTAAATTATATCCAGATACTCTATTTGAAGTAGATGGTGATGGTGAAGAAAGCGGTGACGTTTGGAAACACTATTTTAAAAATGGTAAAGATAAGAAAATTCAACCAGAAATGCGTTGGCCAAAATTTGATGAAAGTTCATTATAATTTTTAGGTTATTTTAAGGTATTATACGCTATAATACCTTTACAAGAAAGACTAGTGGGTTCTTAGCTCAGTTGGTTAGAGCTCTCCGCTCATAACGGAGCGGTCGGCAGTTCGAATCTGCCAGAACCCACCACTAAAAATAAATTATTTCCTTAGAGAATTTAAAAGAATTTTTTAAGGAGTTAATCTCCAATGAAACGGGAACCTGGTAGTTCCTGAGAGCTTAGTTATTTAATTAAGTTTTATCCCATAAGTAATCACTTATGTTGAGTTGGTAACTCTTATCTAATATCTTTATAGATATTAGTTAAAACATTCGATTAAGTATTCACTGGAATATTTAGTCGGGTGCTGTATGAAAGATGCTATTAGGTTGGTCAAGAACCATTAAAATCCTATATATGCCCACTTGGAAGTTAGTAGTCCTAGATGAATGAAAGATACTTTTGCTGAAGTACAGATAACGGCAAAAAAGACTATAAAAAATACCTAGAGTAGCAATACTTTAAAACATGCGAGTGTGGCGGAATTGGTAGACGCAGGGGACTTAAAATCCCCCGGTAGTAATACTGTGACGGTTCAAGTCCGTCCATTCGCACCATTATTCTTTAATATGATACTATTGAAGGTCTAAGGACTTATAGATTGTCCTTGTCAGTGTCATACAGAGTATAATTGACTTTTGTGGAAGTTTTTTTCGTATCATTCTGAACAAATGATAATAAGATGTTATCTTATAGAAAATTTAATAAATGCAGCGCATTTTCTAACACATTCAAACAAATTAAATATAAGTAAGTAATTCAAGATAGCAAGAAAATTGCTCGGATAGAATATCTATACAGCTGATAGAGACGTGGGTTCGATTCCTACCTTGCTTGCCAAAAAACATATTCCGGATTAGCTCAGCGGTAGAGTAGGTGACTGTTAATCACTTGGTCGCTGGTTCGAATCCAGCATCCGGAGCCAATTCCCCCTTTTTTACATTCAAAAAAAATAAATATTTTCAAAACACTTTTTAAAAACATCATAATTCAGTCGTAATTAATAATTTCTATAATACTATTCATATTAGAAAAAATATAAAGGAAGAAACTATGAATACAAAAGCAGAAGTTTTAATAGAAATGAAAAAAAGAGAATTCTACCTATTAGAGGTTATAGATGTTGAGGAAATATCAGATAGTCCAGAGAGAGCTTTATCTATTAATAAAATGAGAAATAATACTTTAAAATTAATAGGCGAGTTATCTATTGCTATAAGAGAATCAAACGATATTAATTCAAAAGAATTTGAAGAATTACATACTGAAAAAGTTAATATGATAGATTTATTCGATTTGGATTATAGTAATCAAGTAATAGATATAGAACAATTTAAAGATTGGTTAGAAAATTAAAAGATAAATAATTTTCAACAGGATATATTCCATTGGCAGCGTCTGGATATAATTACATAAGAATTCAAAAATAAATTTGTATCTCACAACTCGTTAATTGCTTTCTGTTAGAAAACAAAACTTACGACTTTACATACGGCGTGCGGATTTCTTCAAACGAAGGTACAGGTTTTCGTATACCAATGTTAAATATATCTTTTATATTATAAAATTAAATTACTTAATCCTATATTAAACAGGCTTATTTTCAACATTATTGATTTAAATGATATAAGATATTTAATAAATAGTAAATTCTTTTTTCTTTTGAAACACCTAAAACTGGGCATTTTTATAAAAATAGAAAAAGAATTCAAAAGAATTTAACCTTTTAAGTTACAATTAAGAAAATAACTGTTATAATACGATTATCAAAAACAAATACAGGGAGTAGAATTATGAAAGTTTCAATTGAAATGATTAGCGCGATTACAACAACAGTAACCATGACTACACCTGTGCATACAATGCCAGTGGAAACACCGGAGACAATTACCTCTTAGGGATTTAACTTTTTAGTTAGCTTTCCCTATTTGGTTAGGGAAGTTTAAAATCTCTTCCTTAAACCCAATCAAAAAATTTATCTTTATATTTAATACTTATTATTTTAAATAATATTTTTCGCCAAGATTATATTATTTAATTTCATCAGGAATGTTTTCTGAAAGTATTATTAAAATGTCGCGGAATGGAGCAGTTGGTAGCTCGTTGGGCTCATAACCCGAAGGTCGTTGGTTCAAGTCCAACTTCCGCAACCAAAATTAATGCTGGCATAGCTCAGTTGGCTAGAGCAGTTGATTTGTAATCAACAGGCCGAGGGTTCAAATCCTTCTGCCAGCACCACAAATATAGGTCCTTAGCTCAGTTGGTAGAGCGCTACCCTTACAAGGTAGATGTCACTGGTTCGAATCCAGTAGGACCTACCAAAAATTAAATGTCGCGGAATGGAGCAGTTGGTAGCTCGTTGGGCTCATAACCCGAAGGTCGTTGGTTCAAGTCCAACTTCCGCAACCAAGTTAGTATTATTGCATTTAGATTATTTTGAATAATTTAAATGGAGTAATACACCTACGTATGAGTGGCACGATAGTGAGTGCATCTGTTTTATAAGCGTGAGAAACTTATATTTGAATAAACTTTTTGCGGAATATAGATATTTAAACAGCACTAGTTCTGTATAAGTATTTAAAGCAAAGTCAAGCATTGACACAATCCTAGTTTTCAGGGATTTGACTCTAAACTCGAAATGTGTCACGTAGTATTTATTTAAAAAAGCTAATAAAAAATTAGTTTTAAAAGTAAATCTGCACAAAAAAAAATAAAATAATTAAAAGGGATAGATTATGAATAATAATATTGTATTAAATAACATTAACGCTAACGCTAACATGCCAGAACTAATGCCTATTCCTATGGCTATGCTTGAACTTGAACCTATTCAAATTCATCATATTCATGCAATTATTGAACAAGAGAACAACCGTTTAGGGTAGTTTAACTTTTACTAGTTAATCTCCCTGATTTTTCGGGGAGTTTAGCGAAATCTTCCAAAGAATCTTAAAAAACACACAAAACAAAATTTCACACTATACATTATTACTGTTAAAAAACAATATATTTTATATTCATTTATTCTTAAATTAAATGGCATTGTAGGATAATTGGACTAATCCCCCGCACTTTCACTGCGGCTATTGCGAGTTCGAATCTCGTCAGTGTCACCAAATATATGTTCTGTTCGTCTAGTGGTCTAGGATACCAGCTTTTCAAGCTGTGGGACAGGGGTTCAAATCCCCTACGGAATACCAAGAATTAAATGTAATAAATATTATCGGAGTATAGCTCAGTTGGTTAGAGCAGACGGTTCATATCCGTCAGGTCGCTGGTTCGAGTCCAGCTATTCCGACCATTAATAAAATATATGGCACTATCGTCTAGCGGTTCAGGATGCCAGCTTTTCAAGCTGTGCGACAGGGGTTCGAATCCCCTTAGTGCTACCAAGAACAGATATCAATAAAGATATAAAAATTAAATATATGGTGTTATCGTCTAGCGGATAGGACGACAGTCATTCCAGATTGTTACAGGGGTTCGAATCCCCTTGATACCAAAGATAAAAATTAAATAGTTATCCGAGTGTGGGAAAGTCTGGTATTCCGCCTGGTTTGGGACCAGGAAATTCGCAAGTTCAAATCTTGCCACTCGGACCAAGAAATATAAAACAATACGGGGTGTAGCTCAGAGGAAGAGTGCTACTTTTGGGAAGTAGAAGTCGAGATTTCAAAATTCTCCACCCCGACCATTTAGAATAAATATCAATAAAGATATAAAAATTAAATATATGCTTGGCTCGTCTAACGGATAGGGCAGCTACCATCAGGTAGACAATGTTGGTTCGAATCCGATACTAAGCAAACTTACTATTAAAGAACACGAAGTACAAGTGTGCTTATAGATAATAGTAATGGGAAACCCTTTTACCCATTTAAAATAAGAAAGGGAAGTTTTAAACATGGTGTTATTAGCTCAGTTGGTTAGAGTGTCCGGTTGTGGTCCGGAAGGTCGAGGGTTCAATCCCCTCATTTCACCCCAAAAAATCGTTCTTTAGCTCAGTGGTAGAGTACTCGCCTGATAAGCGTGTGGTCGCTGGTTCGAATCCAGCAAGAACGACCAATATCAATTAAAGATATAAAAATTAAAATATATGTTCTGTTCGTCTAGCGGTTAGGATACCAGCTTTTCAAGCTGTGTGACAGGGGTTCAAATCCCCTACGGAATACCAAAATAAAAGAGGTAATATGAAACAAAAAATAGATAAAGAAACGCAAAAAATACTAGATATATTATCTAAAAAAGAGAAAGAAACAACAGTAAAAAGTGATTTTTTTAAATATGCAATAAATAAATTTAAAAAAGTATAAAATATATATGGCACTATCGTCTAGCGGTTCAGGATGCCAGCTTTTCAAGCTGTGCGACAGGGGTTCAAATCCCCTTAGTGCTACCAAGAACAAATATCAATAAAGATATAAAAATTAAATATATGGTGTTATTAGCTCAGTTGGTTAGAGCGTCGGTTTGTGGTACCGAAGGTCGAGGGTTCAATCCCCTCATTTCACCCCAAAATTAAACATGGTTTGAGTGACAGATTTATTACGATAAATCAATAGAAGTCTAAATAGATATATTTGTGAGTGCAACCCTCATCTTCGACCCCATTATAAAAATATAAGTTAAAAGGAAAAAGAAAATTATGAATACTTTATCAATTAAAGATATGGTTAAAAACGGAAAAAAAGTTCGTCTTGAGTTTTATCGCAAGGGCGAACTATGGTATAAAACTGAAGACGGATTTAAATTTCCAGTGCCAATTAGTGATACTGGTGATGGAACCTTCTTAGTTGAGGATAAAGCAATGTTGTTTATGCGATATATTAGAAAACAACTTGAAGCAGTTAAGACTGAGTTAGCCTAATAAGTAACTCCGTCTAGGAGATAATAGTATGCAAAAAGTTAAACAAATTACAGTTGGTAAATTCTTAGTAAATTCATCTGAAACAGGTCGGTTCATAGTAACTTCAAAACGTACAGGACGTAAATATTTTATAGAACCACAAGGTGACCCACATACAGAATGGGGTTCAGTAGACCAATCAACCGGCAAATTAAATGTAAAAAAAGGCTGGAAGAAGAATAAAGGTTCAACAGAAAGAGAAGATAGTCTTATAACTGATGATAATGGTTTTGAGAATATAACTACTTTAAAAGCTGGAATAAGTCCGCTTAAATATATCGAAGATATAGATAATACTTATGATAGCTTAAATTAAGCATTCTATAAGTAAGGCTTTTGTATAATATTGAAAAGGATATTATATGAATACATATATTTCACCAGAATTAAAAGATAATTATACATTACCTTCTTTAGGTAAAAATCATACTTTACCTGATAATGAAGTGATTAAAGCAGTAGTGTATAAAATATTTATGGATACAGATAAACCACTTTGGGAAGAAGTAGAATCTTTTTATGCGTGGTATTCTATGGATATAAATATTAATCAACTAGAAAATGAGTTAGAAGAAGAAATTAAAACTAAAGAAATATTATCTTATAAAAGAATAGAAGATAGTGAATTAGAAAAAAGATTTTTTGATATTTCACCTACTTTTAGTATTTCTATTAAAAAAGAATATAAATAAGGAGTTCCACATGGGAGCCGTGATAAAACAAAATTTAAAGGGCAGATAGAATTTAATGGAATGACAGAAGATGGCTTAATCGTTGTTAGTGGTTATTCTATTTTTAAATACATGGAGACAAAAGGACTTCCACTTGATTTTATATTAAGCATTCTTAATAAAGAAGAATATAGGATTGATTGGTTAGAGTTTATTTTAACGAGTGTAGAACATAAATGGAAATTACCGGGAACTATGTTAAAAATAGATAATTCAATGAATGATGTCTATGGCAAAGAGTTTTCTTATCCAATTATAAAGGAACTTAATAAAAGGGTTGAAAAATTCTTAGGTTAAGGTCTTTATTATATTAAAAAGATATTATCTTAATAAGGAAGTATAAATGAATAAAGATATAGAAGCATTAACAAAAAAAGAGACAGAGAATATTAATAATATCCTAAATAAAGAAGTTAAAAAAATATTTGACCATATTAATTTTCAAGAAATTGGTAGATTATTTAATTATGAAGGTAAAGAAATAGAATTTTATAAATCACAAGTATTAGTTCATGGTTTAAGAGATTTTCATATAACATTAGCACCAGGTGTTGATGACGAAACAAAAAGAGAAATTATATTAGAAGATATTGCGAACTGGAATAATAAAGGTGAACCAAGAATAAGTGTACAATTTTAATCTTTATTATTTAACTGACAAAATAGGTCAATATGGACTGTTATAATAGACTATATAAATAAAGACACATAAGGAATTATTATGGAAATAGATTGGGACCAAGAAAGACCTAATAAAAAGCAAGTTGCTAAATTAGAAAAGAAAATGACAAAAGGTAATTTTTTCCAAAGTGTAGAACTTATAGATAAAGAACATATCACTACCTTTAAAAAAATAATCAATATAAATAATAGACATGGTGGTATTAAATTCCTTTCTTTTAAGTTTAAAGAAAATAAAGATTTAGAATGGTTTTTAACAAGAAATAGAGAGAAAGAGATTTCTTTTTTTGAAACCTTTTTTAAATCAGAAGAATTTAAAAATATGTCTGGTGATTTCGTTATAAAAGAAGGACAAGAAAAAAATATTGCTGCGAAAGGTAACGGTGGTGCTCTAACTTTTGATGGTGAATTAGCAAAATGTTTAACTATTGGTGGTGCATATAGAAGTCTAACTGATTATCGAATGGCTAAATCTATTGGTGTTGGTGTATATACTGATTTATTCGGTTCAAGGTATGAAGATATTTCTGTATATAAACCTGATTTACCAGAAGATTCAGAAGGATATTCTGATATAAGTAATTGGTTTAAATATATTGATTGTTGGAGTTTTTCTTATACTGTCTTAGATAAAGGTAGAAGACTTATTCATGTTATATTGATTACAGATGAAGATTAACCATTATATTGATTAATCTCCCATTACTTTAAGATTCCATCTATCTAATGAATCTTATTATATTTTTCATAAAATAGTTCTACGATTTCACGTAAATCATCTGTTAATAAATCTAATCTTTGTTCTAAATGTTCTGGTATATCTTTATAAAAAGCTTCTGCTATTCCACCAGCCATACAAGCTAATGTATCAGCATCACCACCAAGCGCTATTGCATTTCTAATTGTTTCTTCATAAGAAGACGCTTCCAAGAAGCATATAATAGCTTCTGGAACACTTCCCATACAACTAGCGTCAAAAGCATAAAAAGGTTTGAAATTAGCTATTTTTCTACTTAAATCATAATTAAATCTACTTTCTACATATCCCTTAATATCTTCTTTAGTTTTTCCATTTAATGCTAAAAAAGTAGCCATTGCAATTGCTTGACCACCCTTTATACCTTCAGGATGATTATGTGTAAAGGAAACACTTTTTTCAGCTTCGATTAAAACTTCTTCTTCTGTTTTAAATGCATAAGCAATAGGACTTATACGCATAGCTGCACCATTACCACAACTAAAATAAGGACGTTTAATAGATAATTGTATCCAAGAATAAAAACCAGGACCATATCCAACATCTTTATATTGTCGTGTTAATTTATCAGTCGCTTCTTCATAACTAATATTTTCTAATATAGCTTTCATTGTAGCTATTGTTAA
>Ga0256824_10000060_pt1 | contig 33769 bp, 28 predicted proteins | sample CV67metaG_FD_191570 | JGI IMG/M metagenome (GOLD analysis project Ga0256824, IMG submission 191570) | Hydrothermal vent microbial communities from East Pacific Rise, Pacific Ocean - CV67 | ecosystem: Environmental > Aquatic > Marine > Hydrothermal vents | place: Pacific Ocean: East Pacific Rise...
AAAATATCTTCTGTAACTACACCAGCCACACCATTTCCACAATCATAAACGATTTTTGTATCCATCCCTTTAAGGTGCTGGAACTCATTTACTAAAAAGTCAACATATCTTGTGACTGCATCTATGTCAGTAACATCTCTTTTTTCTGGTTTTGGAATGGAGTCCATAGCCTCGCACTCACGACCAAGAGCATAGATGTCTTCACTGAAAAATGGAGCCTTGTCTACAGTGATTTTAAAACCGTTGTATTCACTTGGATTGTGTGAACCTGTAATCATAACAGAAGCAGAAGGTGTAATACCATCCCACTCTTGATAGTTTGTGAAGTAGTTTACTGGAGTAGGTACTAGTCCCATGCCAAGAACTTTTTTCCCACCAGCATTGAGTCCAGCTACAAGGTATTCAAAGAGGATAGGGGAGTGTGAACGTGCATCGTAACCAACTGCTACATACTCGCCCTCTATCTTAGAAGCCAGAACAAATCCGATTCTTGTAACACTCTGTTCATTTAACTCTTTTTCATAAATTCCACGTATGTCGTACTCTCTGTATATGCTCATAAAATTGCCTTGTAAAATAATAATGGAATTTTACAATAATTCTCTTAGAATAATGTTAGATAGTATTCGCCCGGTAGTTAATCTTGTATTAAAACCTATAAAGCCTTTATGATATAATAAATTTAGATTGATAAATGAGAAGTAGAGGGTTGTCTGATGAGTAGTAAGTATGAATATATAAAAAAGTATAAAATACATCTTCTTATAGCTATAGTTACTTTTATTCTAGGATGGAGTTTGGGTAACTCTTCTGATGATGTTCTTGCATTAAAAAATGAAAGCTCTTTAGTTGTATCTGAGCAAAAAACACTCTTAGAAAAAATTCAAGATAAAAAACGACTGGATGTTGTCATAGTAAACTCTCCAACTATATATTATAAAGGTTCACAACAAGAACTTGGTTTTGAGTATGAGTTAATCTCTGCATTTGCTAAAGATATTGGAGTTGACCTTAACTTAACTGTAGTAAACACAGTAGCTCAAGCACTTCAAAAAAGTAGAGATGGAGTTGGTGATATTACTGTGGCTGGGCTGAGTGTAACACAAGAGAGAGAAAAAGAGTTTAAGTTCGGACCACGTTACTTCGGTGTAACACAGGAGTTAGTTTGTCATAATAGTATGTATAAAAATAAAACTATACCCAAAGAGTTGAAAGACTTAGTAGGTCTTAAAATTACAGTTGGTAAGGGTACTAGTTTTGAGCAGACACTTTTAGAGCTAAAAAAAGAGTTGAGTGGTTTTGATTTTAATACAAGTCTAGAGTTCTCAACAGAAGATTTGCTCGAAGAGGTCGACAAACAAAATATTGACTGTACTGTAGCTGACTCAAATATATTTATGATTAACCAACGTTACCATCCAAAGTTAGTAAAGACCTTAACACTAAGTGATAGAGAGAGTTTAGCATGGATTTTGAGAGAGGGGGATGACTCTTTAAAAAATAGACTCTTTCGATGGCTAAATAGATACACAAGCTCTGGTAAAATGGAAGAGACAGAGGCTTTTTACTATGCATACTTAGGTGTTTTTGACTACTACGATACAACAGTCTTTACTAAAAGAATGAAAAAACTTCTTCCAAAGTATAAAAAGTACTTTAAAGAAGCGGCAAAAAAGTATGACTTGCCTTGGGAACTTTTAGCGGCACAATCTTACCAAGAGTCTCACTGGAACCCAAAAGCTAAAAGTTACACGGGTGTAAGAGGGATGATGATGCTTACTCAATCTACAGCCAAAGAGTTAGGTGTTAAAAATAGACTTAATGTTAGAGAGAGTATATTGGGTGGAGCAAAGTATTTAAAACAGTTAGAGAAAAGATTATCAAAAGAGATAAAGGGTAAGACAAGACTAGAATTTGCCTTAGCTGCTTACAACGTGGGTATGGGTCACATTCATGATGCTCAAACATTAGCAAAAAAATTAAATAAAAATCCATACTCCTTTAAAGATATTAAGGCAGTTTTACCACTCTTAACACAGAAAAAATACTATAAGTCTTTAAAATATGGATATGCACGAGGTAATGAGCCTGTTCACTATGTAAATTCTATTCATGGTTACTTAGATATTATTATGAAAAACGAAGCGAAATAGTTTATTAGCTCAATTAAATTATCTTATGATATTATTTGAAAAAATAAGTAAGAGAATTCAATGAGTAAAATTCAAGCGATATATTTAAAAGATTATAAAAAACCAGAGTATGAGATAAAAGATGTTCATTTACTGTTTGACCTGTATGAAGAGTATGCAAAAGTTACTAATATAATGAACTTCGTTAAACAAGATGAGTCTCAAAAAGATATTCACTTAGATAGTATTGACTTAGAGCTTCAAGAGCTTTGGCTCAATGACCTAAAACTGAGTGAACCACGTTACAGTTACAAAGGTGAGAAACTAACGATTTTTAATGTGCCAACCACGTTCAGCCTTAAAATAATTAACAAAATATACCCTCAAAACAATACCGAATTAGAAGGTCTTTACAAATCTGGTTCAATTTTCTGTACACAGAATGAGCCAGAAGGTTTTAGACGTATTACTCCTTACTTAGACCGTCCCGATGTTATGTCAGTCTTTACTACTACAGTCATAGCAGATAAAAAGAGCTATCCTGTTTTACTGAGTAATGGAAACAAAAAACAGTGCCACGATAGTTTTGACACTCGTCACGGTGTCACATGGGAAGATCCACATCCAAAACCTGCTTACCTTTTTGCTCTTGTTGCAGGGGACTTAGGAGTTGTAAATGATGAGTTTAAAACTGCTAGTGGTGAGCGAGTTGAGCTTAACATATACTGTGACTTAGGTAATGAGTCTAAATGTACCCATGCAATGACTTCATTAAAAAAATCTATGGTTTGGGATGAAGAGAAATATGGTCGTGAATATGACTTAGAAATCTATAATATAGTAGCAGTAGATAGTTTTAATATGGGTGCAATGGAGAATAAAGGACTCAATATTTTTAACTCCCACTATGTTTTAGCAGATGAAGATACGGCCAGTGATGCTAACTTTATGGGTATTGAGTCTGTAATTGCACATGAGTACTTTCATAACTGGACGGGGAATCGTATTACTTGTCGTGACTGGTTTCAGCTTACCCTTAAAGAGGGGCTTACTGTTTTTCGTGACCAGTGCTTTAGTGCAGATATGAACTCCGCAGCAGTCCAACGTATTGAAGATGTAAAGGCACTACGTGAACGTCAGTTTGTAGAGGATGCTTCTCCAACAGCTCACCCAATCCAGCCAGAGTCTTACATATCTATGAATAACTTTTATACCTCTACTGTTTATGAGAAAGGTGCTGAGGTTATTCGTATGATTCACACTCTTTTAGGAGAGGGAAATTATAGAAAAGCGACCGATTTGTACTTTGAAACTTTTGATGGACAAGCGGTAACTACAAAAGACTTCCTTTGGGCTATGAGTACGGCGAGTGGTATTGACTTGAGTGCATTTGAGACTTGGTACCATCAGTCGGGTACACCAACACTTCAAGTTCAAGAGAGTTATGAAAAAGGTACTTATAGACTTACTTTAACGCAAAAAATTCCTAATGCGGTAGATGGTTCTTCTCAAGTGCCATACTATTTTCCTCTGAAGATGGCTCTTTTAAGTGCAGATGGGGAAGATATTTTAGAGAAAACCCTTAGAATCTCAAAAGAGAGTGAAGAGTTTGTTTTTGAAGATCTTAATGCAAAACCTACACTCTCCATAAACCGTGATTTTTCTGCCCCTATAATAATAGAACAAGAGCAGAGTGATTTTGCATTTCTAATGAAACATGATAGTAATAGTTTTATTAAGTATGAATCAGCACAATCTTTTGGGGTTGAGACATTAGAGTCTATGATGAAGAATCAAGCTGTAAATAAAGAGTTTGTTATAGCCTTTGGAAATCTTTTAGATTTAGAGGTAGACCTGTCTTATAAAGCACTTCTTTTAGAACTCCCTACGGTCTCTACACTTATGCAGAGACAGAGTGCAGTTGACTTTGAACCTATATATGAAGCAAAAGAGAAATTATCTTACCATTTAGCAGAAGTCTACAAAGAGAAGCTTTTAGAGATTTACAGACTAAACCATAAACCACTCAATACAAAAATAGACTCTCAAAGTATGGGCCAAAGAGCACTTAAAAATCGCTCTTTACGATTGCTTTCTGCTCTAGGAACAAATGATATATTAACTCTAGTAAATAAACAATACAAAGAGTCACTTACAATGACAGATAGAATAGTTGCTTTAGACATACTAGAAAATTCATCAGCAGAGTTGGCTGAGGTTGCTTTAGCTGACTTTTATTCGAAGTACAAAGATGATACCTTAGTTATGAATAAGTACTTCTCTATTCTTTCCGCATCTGAACGTGATGGAACACTCGATAGAGTAATAGCACTTCAAAATGATGAAGTATATGATGAAAAAATTCCAAATCTTGTTCGCTCACTTATAGGGGTCTTTGCGAGAAACTATAAACATTTTCATGCTAAAAATGGAGATGGATACTCTTTTATCGCAGATAAGATTATTGAAATAGATAAAATAAATGCACAGATGGCCTCTGGACTTGCTGGTGCATTTAAAATTTATGAAAAATTGAACCAAAAAAATAAAATATTGATGAAACAAGAGTTAGACCGTGTAATTTCTACACACTCTCTCTCAAAAAATGTTTATGAGATTATTAGTAAAATTTTAAAAATCACATAATCTAGATAAAATTAAATCCATAAAGCCCTATTTATAGGGCTTTAGTTCTTACATAACTTCAGAATATAAAAATTATTTAAAAACTAATAATTCTTTGTGATGATTTTGTGATACACTTGTGATAAAGTTTTTGTAGAACTAAAAATGAGGAAGAATAATGGCAAGATTAGTTGTTTTAGGTGGAGGGGTTTCAGGTCATACTGCAGCTACTTTCGCAGCAAAATGGTTAGGTAGTGATCACGAAGTTATCGTTGTGACTCCAAATGCGAAGTGGAACTGGATTCCATCAAATATTTGGGTTGGTGTTGGTCAAATGACTAAAGAAGAAGTTACTTTTGATTTAGCTCCGGTTTATCAAAAAGCTGGAATTACATATAAACAAGCAAAAGCAGTTTCATTAAATCCTGAGGGAAGTGAATCAAGTGACAAACCTTTTGTTACTATTGAACATACATCACCAGATAAAGCTGGCGAGAGTGAAGATATTGAGTACGATTATGTAATCAATGCAACTGGACCAAAACTTAATTTTGGTGCAACAGAAGGTCTTGGTGAAGGTAGTAACCTTGGTGAGCATACGGTTTCAGTATGTACAGCAGATCATGCAGAGCATGCTGCTCATGAACTTGAAAAAGTAATTGAAAAGATGAAAGCTGGCGAACGTCAGAGAATCTTAATCGGTACAGGTCATGGTATGTGTACATGTCAAGGTGCTGCATTTGAGTACATTTTCAATATTGAGCATGAGATAAATAAAGCTGGTGTTCGTGATATGGCAGACATCAAGTGGATCTCTAATGAGTCTTTCTTAGGTGACTTCGGTGTTGGTGGACTTCATATGAAATCTATGGGATTTGCTGTTAGTTCAAAAATATTTGCTGAGTCTCTTTTTACTGAACGTGGTATTCCTTGGATTATTGGTGCTCATGTAAATAAAGTTGAAGCTGGAAAAGTTCATTATGAGCTTCTCGATGGTGAAATGGGTGAAGAAGATTTTGACTTTTCAATGTTAATTCCACCATTCGCGGGTGTTGGTATTAAAGCTTACGGTAAAGATGGTTCTGATATTACAGATACTATTTTTGCTCCAAATGGTTTCTTAAAAGTTGATGCTAACTACGGTGCTGGTGCTTATGAGAACTGGAAAGCATCTGACTGGCCTTCAACTTACCAAAATCCAACATACTCAAATATGTTTGCTTGTGGTATCGCATTTGCTCCTCCACATCCAATTTCTAAACCAATGAAATCACCAAACGGAACTCCAATTGGACCAACTCCTCCAAGAACGGGTATGCCTTCAGGTATCATCGGTAAAGCTGTTGCACACTCAATCTGTGACAGAATTTTAAAAGGCGAAGATGCTCCATTACATGAAGCTTCTATGGCTAACATGGGTGCAGCTTGTGTTGCTTCTGCTGGTAAAGGTCTATTTAGTGGTACTGCTGCTGCAATGACAATTTATCCTGTTGTTCCTGACTTTGAGAAATATCCAGGAACAGGTCGTGATGTTGAGTATACATTTGGTGAAATCGGTCTTGCGGGACACTGGATTAAACATATCCTTCACCACCTATTTATCTGGAAAGCTGAGCTTAAACCAGGTTGGACTCTTATCCCTGAATAGAGATTAGAGCAATCAATGAGGGAGAAACTCCCTCAAATTTATAAAATAAATTATAAGGAAAATAATTATGGCATTACATGATGAGAAACATATTAAGGCATATAGCCAAAACTTTACAACAATGACTCCAGGTTCGTTTCAAAAGAAACTAAGAACTTGTGTGATTTTTCAATTTATCAGATTTATCGCGATAAATATAAAAATGCTCGTAGTAGTTGGTAAAAGCCACTAACTCAATTTTCTCGCTCTATGTTTTACTAGAGCGAGTGCCTCAACAACCAAACCAATCATAATTTTTAAAAGGTTATTTATATGCTTAAAGAAATAATCCAATATCCTACACCTCCAAGTGCGGAGTATTCTACGGATGTACGTGTTTTCAATGAAGAGATAGAAACAATTTTAGAAGATCTCAAAGATACTATAAATGAGTATAATCTTCCTGGTTTAGCGGCTTTTCAGATAGGCAGTTATTATAACTTAGTGGTCATAAAAAAAGATGATGGTAGTTTTTTGGAGTTAGTTAATCCTAGGCTACTCAGTACAAGTGGTAAAATTACAACAACTGAAACAACAGCTTATTTTCCTGGTCTTAGTGCTACAGTAACACGACATGATAAAATAAGTCTTATATACCAAAATAGAGAGATGGAACAACTTTCACTCAAAGCAGAGGGTGAGTTTAGTGTTTTACTCCAGCGAAAAATTGACTATACTTTTGGCTCTAACTTTTTGTCAAAACTCTCTAAAGAAGAGAAAAATGTGTTTGAACAAAAACTAGAATTTGGTGCAGATTTTGCAGTAGCCGCAGATAGTTGTCCTACAACTTTTAAACGTGACTATGTAGCAAAAGCTTTTAATATTTCTCTTGTCATTATGGTTCTTATTCTTTTAGCTTCATTTTTTGTAAGTTCAGAAGAGACCTTAGCCGAGATTTGGCACTATCAGTCATACCTTGCATTAGCATCACTTGCTATAATTATTATCTACTTTTTTTATGCTCATTATGAAGCGAAACTTTACACATCTTGTATAAGTTGCCAAAGTGGCAATATAATAGGTACTGCAGTAGTCTCAATGATAAAACTCACTGCAGTAACACTGCTCTCGTTCTTTTTAATATAACTGCTTGGGAGAAAAAATGTTTTTAAAAATACCTTTTCTTATTGCCTCTCAAGAAGAGTTTAAAGATTCTAAATCTAAAATACTTCAAGAGTGGATGGCATTTGATTCTCCACGGGAGATTTTAATTAGACATGAGATTGAACCTGATACCTTTATAAATGACTATGCAGGTAGTGTTTTTGACTACTTTATGGGTGTAATTGCAGGAGAGACGGAGATAGGAAACTGTCCAATCATGCAGAGTCTATTAGCTTACTTAAAAGATAGAGAAGTGAGTGCAGATGAACTTTTTGAAATATGTAGTCACTTTAGACGTGCTATGGTTGACTTCTCTTACGATGCTAATCTAAACTCAAAAGCATTATTTGGTGAGATTTCTTATGTATTTGACAAAAACTTTAGAGGTATTTTAAAGTACTATACAGATACGATTTTTCAAAAAGAGCAAGAGATTAACAGAAATGTAAAGCTTCTGAGTGAGTATAAAAAAGCACTTGATGCAAGTGCCCTAATCTCTAAAACAGATATGAATGGAAACATTACTTATGTGAATGATAAACTCTTAAGTCTGTGTGAATCTAGTGAGTCTGAGATACTTGGAAAGAAATATACATTTATGAATCATGAAGATGTCACAAAAGAGGAACAAGAAGCAATTTGGAGAGAGCTTAAAGAGAATAATATCTACCAAGGTACAATAAAAAATAAAAAGAAAAATGGTCTCTACTACTATATGGATGCTACGATTGTCAAAATCAATGACCCACATGATAATGAGACTGAATATATGTCAGTTGCTTATGATGTTACAAAACTTATAGATGCAAGAGCTGAAGCACTCAAAGCCTCTCAAGCAAAAGAGTATTTTTTATCCAATATGTCACATGAGATTAGAACACCTTTAAATGCTATTTTGGGCTTTGTAAACCTACTTATAGCTGAAGATATATCTAAAAAACATAGAGAGTACTTGGATATTATTTTAAGTAGTGGTGAGAACCTACTCAGTATTATTAATGATATTTTAGACTTCTCAAAGCTTAGAAGTGGTGAGTTTACTATTGAATCAAAAATATTTTCACTACATGAAGAGATTAGCCATACTATGGAATTGTTTGTCGCTAGTGCAAATAACAAAGATATAACTATAGTCTCTTTTATAGATCCTAACATTCCAAAAGAGTTATTTGCAGATGCTCTAAGAATTAAACAGATTCTTTCTAACTTTTTGAGTAATGCAATTAAGTTTACTCCAAGTGGAGGTGTAATAAGTGTATCTGCTAGTTGTGAAAACAGAATGCTTAAGATTAGTGTTGAAGATAGTGGTATAGGAATAGATAAAAAAGATATTGAAAATATTTTTACAGCCTTTGCTCAAGCCCAATATAGTGAGCTTAGTAATTATGATGGAACAGGACTTGGACTCTCTATATGTCATCAGTTAACAGAGCATATGGGTGGACATGTCGGAGTACAATCAGAATTAGGTGAGGGGAGTATGTTTTGGATGGAGATTCCAGTAGATGTACACACTGCTCAGTGTCAAACCTTTGATGATATTCAAAATTTTCAAAAACTTAAAATGGTTGTCTATATTGATGGTGATATGCTTTATCAGCATGAATCATTCTTAAAGTATGCCCATATATTCAAGATGGACATTACTGTGGTGGAGAGCCTTGAGTGTGAGTTTGATGTTGCAATTTTTGTGCATGAAGAGATAAAACAGAGATTTAAAAATGAGATTATAAATTCAGATAAAAAGTTTATAGCACTAATGAGTAAAAGATATGATGAGTATGATAAATACCCTCATATTGGTACAATGAGTTTTCCTATCTACTGTTCTAAAATTCATACAGTATTTGAAGAGCTTTTATACCCTGAAATTTCAGCCACATATTCACAAAAATCTGCTCAAAAGTTTCAAGGGCATATTTTAGTGGCGGAAGATAATGAAGCAAACCAAGAGCTCATAAAAATACTCCTTAATAAATATGGACTTACATATGATTTAGTAGAAAATGGATATAAGGCTGTTGAGTTTTATAAAGAAAATAGTTATGATTTAATTTTAATGGATGAGCAGATGCCTGTTATGGATGGGAATGTGGCTATAAGAAAGATTTTAGAGTATGAACTTCAAAACCATCTGCAGCATACTCCCGTGTCAGCACTTACCGCCAATGTAATTAAGGGTGCTAAAGAGCGAGGGTTACTGAGTGGATTTGACTCTTTTTTAGGAAAGCCAATTGTTCTAAAAGAGCTAGAAAGAGTCTTTTTAACATACTTAAAAGTAAGTTCTGCTGATAGCAAATTTGAAGAAAATGATGCTTCAGAGCTAGTAGGTATTATAAAAGGTTTAGATACTGATAAACTCGCTAAAGAGTTAATGCTTAATAGTGATGAACTTTTAATGCTTCTAGCACTTTTTATTAAAAAGATGGCTACCTCTTTAGAAGATTTACAAAATGCTATTAAACATAGGGATTACAAAAAAATTGCCTTATGTGCCCATGCTATTAAAGGTTCAAGTGGAAATTTTAGAATAGAATTCTTGCAAGATGCATCGAGTGAGATGGAAAAAATGGCAAAAAATGAAAATAGTAAATATAATTATGAAAAAGTATATATAGAGATAAAAAATAGAGTAGATCAAATAGAGATACTTTAAAAGTAGAGGGTAAAAGCTACTCCTCTATGTAGTAACCTATACCTGAAGCATTTTTGATAATGTCAGTCTCAAGTTTATTACGTAATCGCCAAACAAGTGTTCTTACACTATTCTCAGTAGCACCACTCTCATCCCAAACATAATTCATAGCTTGCTCAAAACTGACCACTAAACCTAGTTGTGCAACAAGTAGACGTAAAAAAGCATTCTCTTTTTTTGTGAGTTTTATCTTTTTACCCTTGTAGAAAGTTTCACAAATACTTATGTCTAAGTGATATAAGTTTCCAAAAGGGACTATAGGCTTGTCTGAAGCACGTTTAGAGTAGAGAAGCTTCTCTAGGTTGAGTTTGTCGACTTTGAGTGAATCTATGTCATCCTTACGGCTATTTTCTATCTCATACTTAAAAAGTGCCATCTGAATAGTTGCATGCAAAGAACTAGGGTCAAATGGTTTGACTATGTAACCATAGGGTTCAGTAAGTTTAGCTTGAGAGATAATATCGTCATCACTATAGGAAGTTAAGTAGATAAATGGAATGTTATGTTTGTTACGGATGACCTTCGCTAACTCAATTCCATCATTACTCTCTTGAAGTGATATATCTATAATTACAATGTCTGGTTGAAATGAGGCTACTTTATTTTTTGCTTGTGCAGCATTATCGCAGACAGCTAAAATATCATAGCCATGTTTTTGAAGTGATAGGTTAAGGTTGAGTGCTGTAATCTCATCATCTTCAACAATAATAATAGTTTTAGTTTCCATCTTCACTCCTTTTATATCAATAAAAAATAATTATTTTGTGATAAATTTAATATAGTGATTATATTATAACTTTTTGTTATTTACAATAGTAAATTATAATTTACTATAATTTCGTAACTAAACGATACAGATAACTGATTATATATATCGGTGATAAACTTAAAACAATAGCTATGGAGGAATAATGTCATATTTTGTTTATATGTTAGAGTGTAGTGATACTACACTCTATACGGGGATTACAGTAGATGTTAAAAGAAGGGTGCAAGAGCATAATGACTCAGCCAAAGGAGCAAAATACACGAGAGTAAGACGACCAGTGAAATTAGCATATGTAGAAGAATCTGATGATAGAAGCAGTGCATCAAAACGTGAATATGCAATAAAAAATATGACAAAAAAACAGAAACTAAAGTTAATAGATTCTAATACCTTATTAACTAAATTTGTATGATAATTGAGTATCATTAGCATATAATTAGCTTATAAACTAAATTGATTATAAGAAACAAGGATTTAAAAGTATATGAATAAAATTTTAGGTTTAGCAGTTATAGCTCTTGGAGCATTTTTGGAGTTTTTATGGCTTGGAGTCTGTTTTGGGACAATTATTATTGGTATATTATTGCTAATATTTGCTCCAAGAATTCTCTTTTTCCCTTTTAACTTTTTTTTAGTTATTGGACTTACAATTATATATGGTAAAACATATGTTGAACAGAGAAAAGAGAGATTTCAAAATAGAAGTTACTCTAGGCAGTCAAGTTCATTCCAAACATCTTTTAATTCACTTGATAAGTATTATGAGACTCTTGAGTCGAAGAGTACAGATGAGTTTGATGTTGTAAAGAAAAATTATAGAAGATTAATTAAACAGTTTCATTATGACTCTATTGCAAGTAAAAACTTACCAGATGAGATGGTGAAATTTGCAGAGCAAAAAACACAAGATCTCAATGAAGCATACTCTGCGATAAAAGAGGCGAAAGGGTAAACTAAAGTCTAAATAATCCTCCTAGGACTTTGTCTATACCCTCTTTTTCTATAAGTGCATTGAGTTTTATAGCTACACTCTCTTTGGCTATTGCATAGCTCTGTGTTGATTGTCCATTTATATTGAGCTTATTACTTGCAATGATATGCCCTTTATAATCTTTTGTTGTGAGAGTGATTGCACTGCGAGCAAGAGTAAAGCCATATGAAGAAGCTTTTTCAGTTTTAGAACTAATTTTTACTCTAAAGTGATATTTCCCTTTACTTTTTTTAACCTGTAGCTTTTTTGCATTAAGACCACTACTTAGCGGTGTTTTTAAATTATTTGCATCTCTATTTGATTCGACACTAAAGGTGATTTTAGAGAGAAGATTACTATAGTTCGTCTCTATAGCTTGAATTTTACTTATATATGCTTGAGCAGTGAAATTTGGATTGAGAACACTCATAATATTAAGTGTATTTGGGATATCTGTAAGTTCAACTATGGATTTTTTATATAGATTGAGCTGTTTTATGGCATTGTACTTTACACTACTTTTGTGGCGAGTATCAACCACGTTGAAGGCTCTTTTTACATCACTCTGCATACTATCAAAAAGTTTTTGTTTATCTGCCTTTATAGCTACTATATAGTTGTTAAAACCCATACTCTGTGCATGTAAAAGTTCGTAGTTACTAATTCTTACTCTAGAAATATCTGCACTTACTTCACTAGAGTTAGTTGTCTGGTAACTATTTTTAATCCCTTGCTGTTCAATAGTTTTGGAGTTGTACCTAGACTCAATGGAGACACTAAGAGTAGAGATCATCATACTCAGAGCATTGGCAATAGCATCTTTTTTATTGCTTCCTTCGCCTACAGCATAAAGAGTTGTTTGTGTTGTTTTTTGAGGTAGTGTATACCACGTTGGGAGTGTTTTTTTAGGAGCAACTACTAGAGGTTTTGAACCTCCGCAAGCCGTAAGAAAAAGGAGTGCCAACGTGGTTAAAGCTAAAATTAGTCTACTGTGTTTCATCTGTTACCTTGCTAACTGTTTTTGAGTTATTTTTTCATTGTTTATAGTTCTTTGTATACGAAGATAGGCACTGCTTATCTCCTCGACTGGTTCAATCATAAGTGAGTCTGCAGTAGCATAATAGCTCTGTGCATCACTATAGCTCCCTTGAATCTCTTTGACTACACCAAGGTTATAAAAGGGTACATAACTACGTTGGTCCGTGGAATCAATGAGCTCTACTAAAAACTGTTCAGCCTTATCGTATCTTTTTTGTTCAATATATTTTAGTGAAACTTCAAGAAGTTTTTCTTGGTTATCACTGTAACTAAAGTCAGGTTCCTCTAAAAGAACTACTCTAAAGTTACGGTAATGAGGGGTGAGTCTATAAACAAAACTTTTAGCAATTCTTTGAGCTAAATAGTCTGCTACTTGGTCTTTATCTGGAATAATCTCAGAGTCATCGGAGCAGTGAGCATACTCAGAAGAGTCTCTAATCGTGTCTGCATAAATAATATCACCACGATTTACATCAATCATTCTAAGGTCAGCTGAGAGGCCAATAACACGTTTTAAGCAACGAACTTTGTACTTAATGAGCTTTTTACACTTTTTGTCTGCACATTTTGTTCTTTGCTCATAGTAATAACTATCACTTGAGGTAACATTAGAGACATCCCCAGAGATGATTGACTCAGCACCTATAAGAGAGCCTATTTCTGCTGCAGTTGAAGCTTCTACTAAACCACTACTTTGAAGTTTTTTCTCTTGTATTATTTTGTTAAAGTCACTTCTATTAACTATAGTAAAGTAATGTTTATTATCTATAGTCTGTTGTGAAAGGGTAGATTCAATTTTAGCAGAGAGAGCAACACTATCATTTTTAAATGAGGTGACACTTACTTTTTTTACCAAAGAGGCTCGGTCAACCTGTGCAGGTACTAAAGCACGAACATTCACCTTTTGAGAACAAGCACTCATAAAGAGTGCAAAAAATAGTACTAACGTGGTGAGTAGTTGCATTTAGTTCCCTGATATAAAAGCAGTAATGCCTTTTTCTTTGATTTTATTCTTATACTTTGTTGTACGTTTAAGAGCATCCTCAAAACCTTTTGATGAGCCCTCTTTAGTTTTATATAAAGCTCGAGATATAACCGTTCCATCACGTTTAGAACTTACAATCTCAGTTTTTCTTAGAGCAAATGTAAGCTTCGCAAATTTTTCATTGGTAGATGCATACTTTTTCTTTTTCGCTTTTGTTGTAATGTTTATAAGAACATTATAGTTAGAGTCACTAAAGGTCGCATCTTTTGCACTAAGCTCTGCACGTATAAGAGTTGCAAGAGCTTGTGAGTTTTTATCTGCTGTTATCTTATAAACTACATCACGTTTAGAGGCTCTAATGGCATCTGTATACTCTGAGTAACGCTTTGTGTAAGCACTTGCATCATAATAAGGGTCCAAAGCATGTAAAAGAGGAAAAATTGAATCAGTCTGTTTTAAGTATTTTTCAATATTTACAGAGATTTTTAGTTTTTCACTTGCAGATGAACTCTTATATATTTTATATTCAGATTTGAGTTTCTTATCGATGTTATCAAGCTTTCTTTGGTAGTTGGCGGCTAAAATTTTTCTATCTACTTGAATTAAAACACTCCACTCTCCATCACTGTTGTCACTCTGTAAAATTTCTACATTTGAGTACTCAATATTTTTACTCTTTGAGATAACTTCATTTTTAGCATCACTTAGTAACATCTCATCATCACCTTGACGAGTAGCTGTTACAGTGTTTGTAAAGTTTGAAGCAATATCTACAGATATGTTAGAGCTAATAACACCAAGTGCATCTTTTTTTGCCTCGTTTTCTGTTTGACCAAATCCTAGAGCATAAAAGTAACTTGCATTATCTGCGGGTGGTGCATTTTTCCATGACTTATCTGTCAAGGAGTATGCGGGAGCTTGCGGAGTAGTATTTGCAGCACCACATGCAGTGAAAAAAGTTAAGCCTACAAACAGTAGTAGTATTTTAATATACATAATCATCCTTTAAATTTTTGTTTTTTCAAGCTCTTTTTGAGCTTCCATTTTTGCTTCATTGGCTTCTTGGTTCTGTTCATTTTTTATCTCATAAGCTAGAAGAATAATTTGTGTTAGACTCTCATACTTCTCTGCTAAACTAGATTGTTTATGAGCATAGTAGGTACCTATAAAAATGTTTGGGAGTAGGTATATAGCATTTTTAACTAGGTTAGCTATTCTTTGGTTGTATTTAGATTGTAGATGCATGGGTACATACATTTTCCCAATAGCAAGAGCTTCTAACTCGGTCGGAAATTTCATAATAATATTGTTTGCAATAAGATTTGAAAGTGCTAAACCAAAAGAGGCATAGGCCTCTGTAGCTCCAATTTGAATCTCTTGGGAAACTAAATTGATATTTTTTGCTAGTTTTACATAATTTTCATCATCAAGGTTTATGTCACTTTCCAATGCTAGTGTCATCTGGTCTAGTAGTTCAAAATATATAAGTTCTCTCTCATCTGCTAGAGATTCTGCTTCATTAATATTTTGCTCTATCGTAGCTAACTCTTTTTTAATGTCTTGTTTCTCTTGTGAACTTAGCGGAGTGTAATCTTTTCTTTTTTGTCGAGCATGTTCTGTTTCAGCTACATCAGACTTTAGTTGTGTCTCAAGTTGACCTTTAAGTGACTTTATAAGAGCAACCTCTCCAAATCCATCAAGCATATCAGCTCTGGCTTGTGTTAAATCTTTTTGAAGGTTTACTGGAGCTAATGATATTACAGCTTCGCCAATTGTTTCATATACATCACCAGTAGGCGAATCAATATCTTGAAAATTACCATCTTTAAAATCTAGAAAATTGTCAAGTGAACTATCGTAATTAAATACATTGGGCCAGTTTTTTTTGTCTTCACCATAAAAAATCTTAATTTTTGTAATGGCTCTATATGTGAGAGGTGATATTGTTTTATCTAAAACCATTGCAGTAAGAGCACCCATATCTCCAAACTGACTCATAAGGGCTCCAGAACCTAGCATCTTTCTCTGAATGGCTTTTGTATAGTGTGCTGTAGAGAAGTAGGGACTATCTTTAAGTGCATCATCGACAAATTTTACATCTTCATCGCTTAACTCTGCACTTACAATTTTTGGCCATTTAGCATCTGCAGAGATAGGCATTTTAAATGCCATAATATTGTTCTCTCTAACAATTGTCATACCTACTGCAACACGATTGGCTTGGTTCTCAAGTGTAGGAACTTCCATCTGTGCAGCTAAACCCTCTTTTAGAGCGGAACATCCACTAAAAGTAAGAGCAGTTAGAGCAACAAAGAGAAGTCTTAACGTGGTTACTCTACTCATATTCATCATCCGCACTTCCGCCCATAGAATTTCTGTCGTTTATAAGTGCTTGGTTAGCCTTGTTCTGTTTTTTTGTTTGGTTAAGTAGATCGTAAAAATTATCAAACCTAGCCTTTGCTCCACTTACTAATTTATCTGAAAAACCACCGGTATCCATCGCTTTTTCATAGTTAAGTTTAGCAAATCTTAAGATGCTTAAATCCTCTTTTATGCTAGCCTCTGCCTCAAATAAAATCGCAAGATTGTAGTAGTAGTTCATATCTCTACCATCTTTATGACGCTGCATAAGTTTAATGGCACCCTTGTAGTTCTTTCTCTTAGCATAAGAGATAACAGGTTGTAGATCACTTGGAAGGGACTTAAACTCACGGAGTTGGTTTGTTTTAAGTGGAGAAATATCAGAGATAAAGTATTTGACTACTTTAGAAACTGACTGTGAAGCGAGTTCATTCTCTGTTGGGAGTTTTGAAGCATCACGAGATTGACGGTTTTTTCTATCACTGTATTTTTTAATAAGAAACTCATTCATACCACGAGAGAGGGTAAAAGTAACCTCAAGTGCTAAAGATGCTTTTGTACCTACTTGTTCATAAGAGTAGTTAGAGACTTTCATATTAAGAGCTACACCATCTTCTCCACCCATTGGGTCTATGGCTATAAAGTTTGTTTGAGTAAGTTTAGACTTTACACTATCTATAAGCAGAGGCTGTAGTTGTGCATTTGTATTTTGTGAGCCACTAACAGTAGGGTTAATCCACAAGGCAAGGTATGCACCATCAGAGATATACTCATCTCTTGTCTCAATCTTACTTAGTTTAGAAGCCTCTTTAGGTGCTGTATATGAAGGTATGACTATTTTTGGTCCACCTGCTCCGCCACATGCACTTAAAAAGAGTGCCGTAGCCAAGATGAGAGTTGAGGATGAAAGTTTAAACATTGTCTGCCTTTTAATAGGGTTTATTAGATATTTTAGTTAAAAAATATTTAATTCCTTATTAATCTAGAAGCACATTCATCAACAGTAGAGTTTCAATAGGTAGTCGCTATTCAAAACTATAATAATTTATTATGACTATTTGAGTGAAATTTGTATGATTTTGTGAGTTTTTATATCAGGCCGATACAAATTTATAAATTCTTTGCTTAAAATCTTGACATAGTATATGTTTTTGTCTATAATTCCCGTCCACAAACAGAGATGTTTGAGTTTGTCTTGTTAGCTCAGCTGGTAGAGCACGTCACTTTTAATGATGTGGCCGATGGTTCGAATCCATCACAGGACACCATTTTACTACATTAGTGGCCCCGTCGTCTAGCGGTTAGGATCCATGGTTTTCATCCATGTTACAGGAGTTCAATTCTCCTCGGGGTCACCACTTCATCAACAAATAAAACTTTTACTCGGAACATTTATGATAAATATTATTATCACTATACTACTTATTGTATTTCTCTATTTTGCTGTGCGATACTCAAAAGAGCAGATACAAAAATTTGGATTTATTTTTACTCTTATCATAATATTAAAATGGTTTATCGGTATTGTCATCACTTTTTTTGCATTTTACGTTATTTATCTTGCTGGAAACTATATGAAAGAGCATGAGCTATCGGTTGTTTTTAGTCTTCCCATTGGTGTAGTTGCTTGGTTTATACCAATGCACTACATATCTGCTTTTTTTACACACTTAGAAGAAAAATATAAAAAAGTTTAGTTAGTAAACTCTTCTTCGTAGTGCACGTTGGTACATTCTCTGTCTAGGGAGAGTGTTTCCATAGTAACCATCATCTACTGGTGTATCGTCATGAAACACTGGCATTGCTTTCCCCTTTTTATAGTTGTTTAACTCTCTTTTATCAATGTGGTCACTCTTTTTGCTAGAAGCAGTAAGTGTAATAGCTCCTCGGTTATACTCATCTTCCGTAATAGTAATACTCCCCGAAGTATCTACTTTTCCAAAAAAAGTAATATTTACATCCGTTGCATAGATAGTTTTCCAGGTAAGAGTATATGAAAGTTTTTCTCCTACTAAAATACTACCAGCCTTAAAAACTACAATTTCAGGTTTTTTGTCTGTACTTATATCTACAGTTGGGAGTTCATAAGCATTTAAATAAAGAGATGAAAATAAGATGAAAAATAGTTTGAACATAGTTTTCCTTATGTGTTTAATAGTTTAGAAGTTTCAATTATACATAAATATGTTAGGATATCTTTAAAACCCCTAAGGAGTTTCCTATCGAAGTTGTAAAAAAAGAGCGCTTTGAAGCACTAGATGTACTACGTGGACTCACGATGGTAATCATGGCACTAGACCACTCTCGTGACTTTTTCTCTTTAGGTGTGGTTTTATCTGCTCCCACAGATATATACCTAAGCAATATGGAGATTTTTTTAACTCGCTGGATAACTCATTTTGCTGCACCTGTTTTTATATTTTTAGCAGGAATAGGTCTTTTCTTTGCTTCAGGTCGTAGAAGCAAGTCTGAACTTGCATACCTTGCATTTACACGTGGAATTTGGCTTATATTTTTAGAGTTAACTGTAGTAGGGTACTTTTGGACATTTTCAACAGACTTTTATTATAACCCTAAGGTTGCAGTACTCTTTGCTATTGGTGTAGCTATGATAGGGATGTCTCTTCTTGTTTATCTTCCTAAATGGCTCATAGGTATTGTCGCTGTAGTTATACTAGTAGGACATAATGCCGCAGATGCAATAAACCCCGCACTCTTTGGTGATTATGCTTGGATGTGGCATTTGGCACATGTTCCAGGGATTATCCACGTTGGAGAGATAGAAGTGAGAGTTGTCTACCCACTTGTACCATGGATAGGGGTTATGGCCTTAGGCTATCTTTTTGGTCCAGTTACAAAAATGTTGAGAGTTCAGAGAAAAAAGATTTTTCTTCTCTGGGGGCTTGCTTTTTTTCTTTTGAGTTTAGTTTTACGATGGAGTAATATTTATGGTGATGCAAGAGTTTGGTCGATACAAGATACTTTAGAGCACTCTATTATGAGCTTTTTAGATTTTACAAAGTACCCACCATCATTTATATACCTACTCTTTTTTATAGGCTTTGCAATGATTCTCATGAGTATTTTTGATAAACCTTTAGGAGCATGGTCTCAACCATTTAAAAACTTTGGTCAAGTTCCTTTTTTCTTCTACATACTCCATATTCCAATTTTACATATTGGAGGTATTGTTTTAGCTCTTGTCGTATTTAATGATGCAACGTGGTTAACTCAGACACCTATTGGTCCTACACCAGAAGGTTATAGCTATGGCTTTGATCTTCTGCCAACATATATAGCTTGGGTAGTGGTTGTTGTTATGCTATACCTTCCAAGTAAATGGTTTGCAGAGTTAAAATCTAGACGAAAAGATTGGTGGTTGAGTTACTTTTAATGAAGGGCATAGTTTATTGGCACATGCAGTGTTAAAGCCTCTTTTGGTTTTGGAAAATTTCCACTAAGGTCATTTATGGTTTTTGTTGCAGCTCGTGTTAAGATTTTACTTTTTGAAGATGTAACTTTAACATACTCTATAGTCCCATTTGTGAGAAGTTTAAACTTTACCATTACTTCACCCGTAATACCACGTTTACGAGCACTTCTTGGGTAGTAAAGATTGTCACGAAGAAGTCTTACTATCTTTTTAAGATTTTTATTTAAGTAATCTTTTTCTAATCTTTTTGATTTTTGAGATTGAGTCTCTTTGGGTGCTTGTTTAAAAACTTTTTGAACAACAATCTCTTCTTCTACTATAGGTAAAGGGGTAGGTTCTACCTTTTGCTCTATGACCTTTGGTTCTACTGGTTTTTTTGGTACTTTTTTTACTAAAGGAATTACTTTTTTCTTTGGTTTAGGCTTTGGCTTGATTTTCTTTTTAACAATCTTTTTTTTAGGCTTTTTTTTCGGTTTTGGTTTAGGCTTTTTTATCTTTTTTGGAGGTGGCGGAGGCACGACTTTTGGTGTTTCTACAATAGGTTCAATTTTTTTGGGAATAACTTTTGGCTCTTGTAGGTGACACATTTTCAAGCATATTTTTTTCTCTTCTTCTTTTTTTTTCGCAGGCCAGTTCTGCCAAACTAGAAAAATGAGGATAACTAATGCAGTATGAAGCGTTAGTGATGCAAAAAGAGATTTAGAGTGTCGTATCATAAGGAGGATAATATCAAATTATATGTTACATAAGTGTTAACCTAGGTCAAGACTAGGCTAATACTTTTTAGATAGAACGTTTAAATTCAGGATAGGCTTCAACACCACACTCATTAACATCCATACCTTCGAGTTGTGCATCATCTTCTGCTCTAAATACAGAAATTTTATTAATAACATAAAGAACAACAAAAGAGCTAGTAAAGGCAAATACTGCAACAACTACAACACCTTTAAGTTGTGCCATAAAAGAGATGTCACTTACAAAAATACCAACAGCAAGAGTCCCCCAAATACCATTTACTAAGTGAACTGAAAGTGCTCCAACAGGGTCATCAAGTTGTAGTTTATCAAAGAGAGGTACTGCAAATACAACTAAAGCACCACCAATAAGACCAATAAGTATTGGAGTATAAGCATCATACAAATCAGGTCCGGCTGTAATTGCAACCAGTCCACCAAGTGCACCATTTAATATCATTGTAATATCGAAGAGTTTATATCTCGCATACATAATAATTCCAGCAATAATAGCACCTGCTAAACCAGCTGTATTAGTATTCATAATTGTTTTTGCTACTGCATTGGCATTCTCAATAGAAGAGATGCTCCCTACTGAACCACCATTAAATCCAAACCAACCTATCCAGAGTAAAAATGCTCCTAATACAACTAGAGGAATATTTGATGCAGGGATAACTCTTACTTTTCCGTTTTTATATCTTCCACGACGTGGTCCCATAATAAGAATAGCAGCTAAAAGAGCCCATCCACCAGTTGAGTGAATAATAGTTGAACCTGCTAAATCATACATATCTATATCTAAAAATGTACCCGCTATCATATCTGCACCCCAGCCAATATTTACAACTGTAGGGTAGATGATTCCACCCATGATTACAGCAAAAATAGCTAAAGGGATAATACGAACACGTTCACTAACCCCACCACTCATAATGTTAATTGTTTTACCAACAAATGCCATCTGGAACATAAATGCAGCCCATTTACTCATGGAGTCATTCTCCCATGAACCAAATGCTAGATCATACCCTATGAGTAAAAATGCGAGTGATGCTACTGCATAAATCATTACATTTATGGTCAGTACAGATGAGACATTTTTTGTTCTTACTAAACCAGCTTCAAGCATAGCAAAGCCTGGTACCATAAATATAATGAGCACCATAGAAAAGAGTGCAAAGAAAGTGTCGATGATGTATTTAAAATCAGCTTCTAACATGAGAATATACCTTTTTGTAGTCAATAAAGATAATGTTAGCTAAAAAAATTATATTAAAAATTAAATGAGGTTTTTAAGAAGTTTTCACACTCTTAAAGAGTGTGAAGTTGGGAAGATTTGAAACTAAATAGCTTCTATATCAGTTTCACCAGTTCTAATTCTGATGATTTGTTCGATGTCACTTACGAAGATTTTACCATCACCAATTTTACCAGTTCTAGCAGCTTCAACAATAGTAGATGTTACTTGATCAACATCTTTGTCATCAACAATCATCTCCATTTTGATTTTTGGTAAAAAATCTACAACATATTCAGCTCCACGATAAAGTTCGCTATGACCTTTTTGACGACCATAACCTTTAACTTCACTTACCGTCATACCTTCAATTCCTATTTCAGCTAGTGCGTCTTTTACATCTTCTAATTTAAAAGGTTTTATAATTGCTTCTACTCTTTTCATATTTATATCTCCAGATATTTTATTTTTGTATTGTATCATATTTATACATTCCCAAGACGAAGCTTAGGAATGAGATATGGGATTATATATTTAAAGCTTTTTCACCGTGAACTACTTCATCAAGACCACGTGCTTCAGTCTCTTCATCAACACGTCCACCACCTGTAAGTGCAGAAGCTATAAAGAATACGATTGCAGTTGCAATACCTGAATAAACAATAGTTAATCCAATTGCAGAGAACTGTGCAACTAACTGAGTCATCATATTATAATCATCCGCCATTGCATAATCAGCAATGAAGATTGCAGTTGCAATTGAACCCCAAATACCAACAAGACCATGAATCCAGAATGCATCTAAAGAGTCATCAACTTTGAACATACCTTTAAGTTTAGAAACACCATAAAAACCTAAAGCACCACCAACAAGACCGATAATAATTGCACCCTCAACACCAGCAGAACCAGAAGCAGGAGTAATTGCAACAAGACCAGCAACAGCACCTGAAGCACCACCAACTAATGTAGCTTTTTTATAAACTATCCACTCAACAAGTACCCAACCAATTACACCAAGAGATGCAGCAACATTTGTTACAAGGAATGCAGATGCAGCAACACCATCAGCAGCAACTTCAGAACCAGCATTGAAACCGAACCAACCGAACCATAGCAGAGCAGCACCAAGTGTTACAAGAATTGGAGAGAAAGGTTTAATTGCAACTTTTCCATAATCTTTTCTACGACCAAGAATCATAGCTACAACAAAACCAGCTACACCAGCATTTAAGTGAACAACAGTACCACCAGCAAAATCCATTTCACCGAAGTTAAATGTAGTTGAGTTACCACTCCATGCCCAGTGTGTAATAGGAGCATAAACAACAACTACCCAAAGAGCAGCAAAGATTAAAAATGTTGAGAATTTAACTCTCTCAATCATTGAACCAGATGCAATTGCAACAGCGATAGCAGCAAAAGTACCTTGAAAAGCCACAAAAAGAAGCTCAGGAATTGTTCCACTTAAGCTATCTGCGGTAATTCCAGATAACATCACTTTACCTGTACCGATTAAATCACCATCACCAAATGCGATTGAATAACCAATTAAAACCCATACTAAAGTACCAACTGCATAAGCACCTAAACTCATACCTACGGTATTAAGTACATTTTTACTTCTTGTAAGACCACCGTAAAAAAGTGCAAGACCTGCAGGTGTCATTAACATTACAAAAGCCGTAGCAACTAGCATCCAAGCAGTATCACCGCTATTTAAAGTGTCTTCAGCAAATGCGAATGTAGGCAGTGCTAATAGAGCGAGAAAAAATCTCTTCATTATTTATCCTTATAGTTTAACTGCTCAAAGTATACAAATTAACTGCTACTTATCTATTAAAATAGTGATTAATTTTTAATCACTATTAAATTTTTTTAATAAATACCGATTTAATTTTAGATTAGGTACAATAATTTAATTAAGGATGTAAATGGACTTTCAAAAAATTTATCAATATTCAAAAAATTTAACTGTTTTGTATGTTGAGGATGATGATGCACTCAGGAATGCGACACTTGAGGCTATAGAAGATTATTTTTTAAAAGTAGATGTAGCAGAAAATGGGCAGATTGCACTCAATAAATATAATAATTACCACCAAAAGAAGGGTCTATATTACGATTTAATCATTACAGACATAAAAATGCCAGTAATGGATGGTTTAAACTTTATTAAAGAGATAGATAAAATATGTAGTGATCAGACTGTAATTGTTGTTTCGGCTTATAATGAATCAGACAGATTAACAGACTTAATCAATATTGGGATTTCACACTTTCTTATGAAACCAATTGCATTTGATAAACTTAAAAATACACTCTATCAAAGTTGTAGAAATATTAGTAATCATAAAGAAGTGATTGAGCAAAGAAAAGAGTTAGAAAATATAAATAAAAATTTAGATGCAAAAGTAAAAGTTTTAGCAAAAGAGATTCTCTTTGTTCAAAAAATCTCTATTGAAACTATTGCAAATATGGTTGAGAGTTATGATGATGAGACGGGGACACATATTAAAAGAATAGAGGGTTATACTTCTCTTTTGTTGGATGAAGTTCCAGTATCTGATGATTGTCCTCAGGAATTAAGGCTGACAGTACCTTTTGCTTCCCTTCTACATGATATAGGCAAGTTAATGATTCCTAAAGAGATACTTACTAAAAAAGGACAACTCGATAGAGATGAGTTTGAGATAATAAAAACTCATGCAAAATTGGGAGGAGAAGTTTTAAAAAAAGCCAACATTACCTTTAGAGATAGCTTTAACAAAGATAGCTACTTGAAAATTGCAAGTGAAATAGCTATGTATCATCATGAGAAGTGGGATGGGTCTGGTTATCCAGAAGGATTAAAAGAGAAAAATATACCAAAATGTGCTAGAATTGTAGCAATAGCAGATGTTTACGATGCCCTTCGAAGTAAAAGAGTCTATAAAGATGCTTTTTCACATGAGAAAGCTGTCTCAATTATAAAAAGTGAGAGAAAAAAAAGTTTTGACCCTGAACTTGTCGATATATTTTTAGGACTTAACCAAGAGTTTAATGAAGTCTTTACTAGGTTAAGTTAAATGTTTTATGAGTTTTATAGTTATTTAAATAGACTTTTTCGACTCTCTTTTAAAGATAAACAAGTTGAAGAGAAATTTCAAAAAGCCTATATAAAAGACAATGTTGCTCAAAATATTATTGCTGTAAAAATAGCTTTTATTACTTATATCTGTTACTATTTTATAGCTTACTATGTGACACCAGAGGACTTCTTTTTTAATGCAGTATTTACTCTACCTATTCCCTTAGTACTCTCAGTTATTTTTATAATGAAGGTAAACGAAGATAATTTAAAAGAGAATCATCTTTTTATACTGTTTATTTTTGGGGTTGCTATTGGGTATCCTCCTGTTATGAATATTGCTATAACTGAACACTATCAACAGTTATATATTACAAATTTTATGTTACCAATATTTGCTTCTTTTGTGATGTATGGAGCTCCTTTTGTTATTCCTCTTTTGAGTATAGGGGTGCTTTTAACTGTTTTTTTAATTACACTTATAATTTTCCCCGTAGATATGTCTACTTTAATATATTATATTTTTTTAACTGTAGTTACATTTATGATTTCTACAATAAGTGGTTATTTAATAGAAAAAGGAAAAAGAAAAAATTATTTAGCTGTTTTTATACAAGAGGATTTAAATACTCAACTTAAGTTAGAACAAGAAAAAAATGCAAAAAAAGAAAAACTACTCCAGCAACAAGCACGTTTAGCTCAAATGGGTGAAATGATAAGTATGATAGCTCATCAATGGCGACAGCCACTTGGTGCTATTAGTAGTACCATCATCTCAATACACAACAAAAGAGAGAGTGGTAGATTAAATTTAGATGAGAAAGAAGATAGGGAAAAATATTTTGAGTTTACATCTACAAGATTGAAAAATATTGATGGATATGTGCAAGTCCTCTCTTCAACTATCGATGATTTTCGAAATTTTTTTAAACCAGATAAAGAGAAAGAGGTTGTTAGTTTAAGCACTCCAATTACAAGGGCACTATATATTGTGGAAGATGCCTTGCGAGCTAAAAATATTAAACTTTTAAGTGTCATAGAAAATGATGAAGAAGTTTTAATGTATCAAAATGAGATGATGCAGGTTATTCTTAACATAATGAAAAATGCAGAAGACAATTTCTTAGAAAAAAAAGTTAAAAATCCTCAGATATTTATAATAACAAAAAAAGAAGAAGGAAAGTTTATTATTTCAATAACAGATAATGGAGGTGGTATCGCCTCTGATATTTTACCTAAAATTTTTGACCCCTACTTCTCTACAAAAGATGAAAAAAATGGTACAGGACTTGGGTTATATATGTCTAAGATTATGGTTGAAGAGCACAATAATGGTAAACTTAGCGTTGAAAATGTTGATAATGGTGTCTGTTTTAGTATTGAGTTAAAAGAGAAAATATGATAAAAGTATTACAAACACTCAATTATAATCAACAACTTATTGAGATGTTACTCAAAGCTAAAGCGGGAGCAATAGCAGTCAATATACTTGGACCTCTATTTTATTTTTATGTATTTTATGGAACGATAGATATTGAAATTTTATTCTCTTTTATCATAATTCAAACTATTGTTTTTTTATTTCGGGTTGTTGCTGGTTGGAAACTTTCTAAAAGTATTCAGCATGATTCTAAGAAGAAGATGAACCAAGTTTTAAAAAAATATCTCTACTACATATATACAAGTGCATTTTTATGGGGTATTTCTAGTATATTTACACTTTTATATGGGAATGAATTACAGGTATTTATTATTATTGCTATGATTTTTGTAATGCTTGCTGGTTCACTCGCTACATTAACTCCTATATATCATGCAGTATTTGTCTTTATTACAACTATAATATCATTCTTTGTTTTCTCTTTAGTCTTTATAGGGGCAAATGAAACATACTATCTAATTACTCTCTTTATTATTGTTTTTTACTTTGTAGGTATACAAGGAGCATATAAAATTTATGGCTCTATGAATGATTCTATTACAAAGAGTAATGAGATTAATTTTTTAAACCATGAACTTAAAGAGAGAGTACGAATAGCGGTAGAGGAGACCAAAAGTAGAGAAAAACTTTTACAAGAGCAGACCCGTTTAGCACAGATGGGAGAGATGATTAGTATGATAGCACATCAATGGAGACAACCATTAGGTGCTATTAGTAGTTCTGTTATCTCTATTCAAACGAAAAAGGCAAGTGGAAAATTTAATTTAGAACAAGCAAAAGAGAGAAATGAGTATTTTAAATTTTCTGATGCTAAACTCAAAAATATTGATGATTATGTTCAGGTTCTCTCTTCAACAATAGATGATTTTAGAAACTTTTTTAAACCAGATAAAGAGAAGGAATTTGTAGATTTGAATACTCCAATTCAAAGAGCATTAACCATTGTTACAAGCTCTTTAAGTGCTAAAAATATTGAAGTTATAACTCAGTTTGAGAGTAACAATAAAATAATGATGTATCCTAATGAGATGATGCAAGTTATTCTTAACATACTTAAAAATGCAGAAGACAACTTTATGGAAAAAAAGATTAAAAATGCCAAAATTATGATTAATACTCAACAGTTTAATAATCAATGTTTAATATCTATATGTGATAATGGAGGAGGTATCTCTGATGAGATTTTAGGAAATATATTTGACCCTTACTTCTCAACAAAAAATGAGAGAAATGGTACAGGACTTGGTCTATATATGTCTAAAACAATGGTAGAAGAACACCATAGTGGTAGATTGAATGCTGTTAATACAGAAGATGGTGTCTGTTTTAAAATTGTATTGGACTTGCCTTATGAATAATGAATTTAGAGAGAATATTTTAAAAATTTTATTTTTAATTGGAGGGTTCTCTTCTGTTGTAAACCTCCCAATTTTATATCAAATCAGTGTTCTTTTCGCATCGATGGTTTTAATCTTTTCCATACTCTACCTTTATCTCTACTTTCAAATGAAAAAGAAGTTAATTTTATATGAAAAAGCTTCTAGTAGTGGGCTATTGATTCTCTTTATCCAGACATTAAATGTTCCTATTTATGCAGGAGTTGAAACTTTTTTTCTACCTTGGATGTTAATTTTCCCGATGGTTGTGTTTACTCTTAAAGAGAGTGGCTATGCTCTGAAGTATTGCGGAATGATGATTGTAGTTTTTATAATTATGTTCTTGAGTGGAGTGCTTCATAACAGTTATACTCTTTATAATCTTTTACCCTTTATAGTATTATATAGTACATTTGTGATTGTTTTTTACTATATAAATGAGAATGTAGCAAATAAGGAGAAACTTCTAAGTCAACAGTATGAGCAGCTTCAAGAGATGAATGCTTCACTCAATGTAAATATAAAGAGAGCAACATATGATTTAGAGTTGAAAAATATGCATCTACAGGAATCTAACGAAAACTTTCAAAATGTTTTAGATACCACAATGGAAATGATAGTAATATTTGGAGATGACAGAAAAGTACTTGATATAAACCAGTCGGGTGTTTTAATGCTTGGATATGAGAAAAAATGTGAAATTATTGGTCGAAGTATTGTAGAATTCATTCTTCCAAGTGACTTAGAGAAAGTGCAAGATGCTTTAAAAGAGGAAGAAGTTGATCCATACGAGTTAACACTTTTAAGTAAGCATAATAAAGAGATTCAGATGCTCAATAGGGCTAGAAATATTATTGTAGATAATAAAAAGGTTAGAATGTCAACACTTTTAGATTTGTCAGAAATTAAACATAAAGATAAACTTCTACAAGAGCAGACTCGTCTTGCTCAAATGGGAGAGATGATTAGTATGATTGCACATCAATGGCGACAGCCTTTAGGTGCTATAAGTAGTTCTGTGATTTCTATTCAAACTAAAAAAATAAGTGGAAAATTTGACCTAACAAAAGAAAAAGAGAGAGATGAGTATTTTGAGTTTTCAGATGCACGACTACAAAATATCAGTCAATATGTACAGGTGCTCTCTTCAACTATCGATGATTTTAGAAATTTCTTTAAACCAGAAAAGCAGAAAGAGAGAGTAAACCTTACCTCACCTATAAAGAGAGCTTTAGGTATAGTAGAAGAGTCCATGAAATCGAAAAACATTACGATTAGTATAGATTTTAATATTGATAAAAAAGTAACTATCTATCAAAATGAGATGATGCAAGTCTTTTTAAATATACTTAAAAATTCAGAAGATAGTTTAGTGGAAAATATGAGTAGAAATGCACAGATAAAAATAGAAACAAAAGAAGTGGGAAAATACTATTTAATTTCAATAAGTGATAATGGGATGGAAATTCCAGATGAGGTACTAGTAAAGATTTTTGATCCCTATTTTTCAACTAAAGACAAAAAAAATGGAACAGGTCTTGGACTCTATATGTCAAAAATAATAGTCCAAGAGCATAATTCTGGTATATTAAAAGCCTTCAATATAGAAGGTGGGGTCTGTTTTGAAATTTATTTAGAGAAGGAGGAAAATGTATAGTTTTAGCGATATATATAAATACTCAAAAGATTTAAATGTTCTCTATGTAGAAGATGACATAGCCATGTTGAATTCTAGTAAAGATATCTTTGAAAGTTATTTTGTAAGAGTAGATACAGAGATGGATGGTCTTGCCGGTTTAGAAAAATATACAGCCTATAAAAAAGAGACATCTCAATTTTATGACTTAGTAATTACTGATATACATATGCCAAATATGAATGGTCTTGAGATGATTCAGCATATAAAAAGGGTTAATAGGGGACAAAATATTATTGTTATATCAGCACATGATGATTCAACTGAACTCATTGCCCTTATTAGAGAAGGTGTCTCTAACTTTATTACTAAACCTATAAATAATACACAGTTACTAAAAACACTCTATAAGTCATCTTATGAAATATATAATGAAAAGATGAAAAATGAATTTGTGATTAGTCAATCAAAACTGGTTTCTATGGGTGAGATGATAGATGGGATTGCACATCAATGGTTAACCCCAATAACACTTATACAAGCTCATTCTGATACATTAGAGATGGATATTGAAGATGGAGAGTTAAGTAAACAGAATGTTTTAGAATGTATAGGTAAACAATCCATTCAGATAGAACATCTCATTGAAACACTCAATGAATTCAGATCGTTTTTTAAGCCATCAAATAAGTTAGAAGTGTGTAAGTTTGAGAATCTACTCAATGCTACACTAGTACTGTTAAAAGAAAAATTGATTTTTCACTCAATAAATGTAGAAATATTAGCATCGGACAATATACAGATTCAAGTAGTTCCTAATGAGTTTAAACATGTTCTTATTAACATTATAAATAATGCAATTTATGAGTTTCAAAATAGAAAAATTAAAAACCCTAAACTCATTATAAACAGTTACTTACATGAGAAGAGTGTAGTACTCGAGATCGTGGATAATGCTGGTGGAATTTCAAAAGATATAATTGATAAAATATTTTATAACAATTTTACAACGAAAGAGGATAATGGAAGTGGTATGGGTCTCTACTTAGTTCAGTTGATTTTAGAAAAAATAAATGCAAAAATTGAAGTGCAAAATGTACCTGAGGGGACAAAGTTTACAATAAGATTACACAGAATCTAGGCATAGTATTTCACATATATAAAAAAATCTTCTTTGATTTTTCTATATGTAATGTTTCTTAAGGGAAATTTAGCTATTATAAATGAATTTTATTTTAAAAATACTAGGGTGTTTTAAATGAGCGATTTGCTAAACAATGACAATATACAAACCATAAATATAGAAGAGACTCTCCAAAACTCTTACCTTGACTACTCAATGAGTGTAATTGTAGGACGTGCCTTACCAGATGTAAGAGATGGACTTAAGCCTGTGCATAGACGTATACTCTATGCAATGGATAAACTAAGCCTTTCTCATGGTGCTAAGTACAAAAAATCAGCTCGTATAGTTGGTGATGTGATTGGACAGTACCATCCACATGGTGATAACTCTGTTTATGATGCATTAGTTCGTATGGCCCAAGATTTCTCTATGAGAATGGAACTTGTAGATGGCCAAGGAAACTTTGGTTCTGTTGATGGAGACTCTGCGGCAGCTATGAGATATACGGAAGCTCGTATGACTAAGTACGCAGGAGAACTCCTTAAAGACTTAGATAAAAACACTGTAAATATGACAGATAACTACGATGGTACTACTAAAGAGCCAGATGTTATGCCTACTCGTGTTCCAAACTTACTTATAAATGGTTCATCAGGAATCGCAGTTGGTATGGCTACAAATATCCCTCCACATAATCCTACTGAAATTATGAATGGACTTAAAGCACTTTTAGCAAACCCGAACATAGAACTTGCAGAAATTATGGAGCACATAAAAGCACCAGATTTTCCAACGGGTGGAATTATCTTTGGAAAAAAAGGTATTACAGAAGCCTATGAAAGTGGTCGTGGTCGTATAAAAGTTCGTGCTAAAACACACATAGAACAGACTGCAAAAAAAGAGGTTATCGTTATAGATGAACTTCCATACCAAGTGAATAAATCTCGTCTTATTGAAAATATTGCGAATCTTGTGAAAGATAAGATGATAGATGGTGTTTCACTTATCCGTGATGAGTCAGACCGTGATGGTATGCGTGTTGTTATTGAACTTAAACGTGATGCAATGAGTGAAATCGTTCTTAACAACCTTTTCAAACAGACTAGTATGCAGACTACGTTTGGTATTATTATGCTCTCTATTTTAAACCAAGAGCCTCGTATATTTGGAATCATAGAAATCTTAAAACATTTCATTAATCACCGTAAAACAGTCATTATTCGTCGTACAATTTTTGACCTTGAAAAAGCAAAAGCTCGTGCACATATCTTAGAAGGTCTCAAAAAAGCGATTGACATTATTGAAAAAGTTATTAAGACTATTCGTTCTTCATCAAATGAAGAAGAGGCTAAAAATAATTTAGTTTCAGAGTATGACTTTAGCCCAATTCAAGCTGCTAGTATCGTAGCTATGAGACTAGGGCGTTTAACTGGTTTAGAGATAGAAAAAATTCTAGCAGAACTTGCAGAACTTATGGAACTCATCGAGTACTTAGAGTCGATTCTTAAAAGTGAAGTGGTTCTAAACGGTATCATTCAAGAAGAGTTTGATGAAGTAGCCGCTATCTATACAGATAAACGTCGTACAGAAGTTGAAGATGATTATGATGACATCGACATCGAAGATTTAATTCCTAATGAGCCAATGGTAGTTACTATTACTCACAGAGGGTATATTAAACGTGTACCTCTTGCATCTTACGAGAAACAGAAACGTGGTGGTAAGGGTAAAACAGCTGTTACTACTTATGAAGATGACTTTATAGAGAACTTCTTTACTTGTAATACTCACGATACATTACTCTTTGTAACTGACCGTGGTCAACTACACTGGCTCAAAGTTTACCGTATTCCAGAGGGAAGTAGAACGGCTAAAGGTAAGGCAGTTGTTAACCTTATAAACCTTGTAGCAGATGAAAAAATCCGTGCTATTATTCCAACAACTGACTTTAGTGAAGACAAAGGTCTTGTTTTCTTTACAAGAAATGGTGTTGTTAAACGTACTAACTTAAGTGAATTTTCTAACATAAGAAGTAATGGTGTTAAAGCGATTGCTCTTGATGATGATGATGCACTAATAACTGCAAAAATTGCAAACCAAGATATTAAGTACCTGTTCATAGTTACAAAATATGCTCAATGTATTAAGTTTGAAATAGAAAAAACTCGTGAGCAGGGACGTAATACTCGTGGTGTTCGTGGTATTAAGTTTAAACATGAAGGCGATGTAGTAGTTGATGCTAATATAGTTGCAAATGATGAGCAAGAGATTCTTATGATTGCAGAAAAAGGTATTGGTAAACGTACTGATGCTGGCGAGTACAGACTTACAAACCGTGGTGGTTCTGGTGTTATTGCTATGAAAATGACTGCTAAAACTGGTAAAAATATCATTGGTTGTCTTATGGTAGATGAAGAGATGGATATGATGGCACTCACTAAATCAGGTAAAATGATACGTGTAGATATGCAGACTATTTCTAAGTCTAGTAGAAATACATCAGGTGTTTACATCGTCAAAGGTGATGATGTAGCATCGATTTCTCGCTGTCCAAAAGAGGAAAAAGAGGAAGATGAAGTGATGACTGAAGATGGCACAACAGAGCAGGGCACTTTAGAACTGGAATAATTTTTGCTTAAATCTTTAAATATATTAAACATTAGGCACACAAAAGTGTGCTCTAGTAAGGATACCTTATGAAATACTCTCTATTTTTAGCTATGTTTTTAAGTCTGAGTGCATGTGCAACTGCAAATGAGATTCCACCTGTTTCAGCTACTTGTCAAACAGCTGAGTGTATTAAACCCCAACGAATTGCTCATGATGTTCATAAAGCGAAAACACTTGAGAAAAAATCTGATATGCGAATTAGTGTGACTGGTCAAGGTGTAGCACCTCTAAACACAACTTCACCAGCACAAGCCTATGCACTTGCTAAACGTGCAGCTGTTGGTGATGCATATAGACTTATTGCTGAAAAAGTTAAAGGTGTTCGTGTAGATGGACAAGATTTAATTAAAAATATGATGGTACAAAAATCATCTGTAAGAACTTCAGTCAATGCAATGGTTAGAAATGCCAACATAGTAGAGACAACTTTTAAAGATGGTTTATGCGAAGTAGAGATGGAAATTATACTTTCACACGCACAGTTCTCTTACTAGCTTTTTTCTCCTCACTAGCACTTAATGCTAGTGAATTTCTTATCTCCTATCGTTATGTTCTCAAAGATGCCATACTCTATAATGAAACATTAGATATATCTCAAGCTATGAAAAAGTGTAGCGGAGTACCTCAAAAAACACTCTCTTTAGAACATCACGATAAAAAAAATATAAAAGATA
>Ga0256824_10000061_pt1 | contig 33735 bp, 45 predicted proteins | sample CV67metaG_FD_191570 | JGI IMG/M metagenome (GOLD analysis project Ga0256824, IMG submission 191570) | Hydrothermal vent microbial communities from East Pacific Rise, Pacific Ocean - CV67 | ecosystem: Environmental > Aquatic > Marine > Hydrothermal vents | place: Pacific Ocean: East Pacific Rise...
AACTTCTTTTCTTTTATTAGCAGGTTGTGGAAGCGTCACCAATTCAAATTCAAATTCAGGTTCAGGTGGGGATACTACTCCTCCAGTGATTACATTAAATGGTAGTCAAACTATAGAAATTCTTAAGGGTCGTCCTTATACAGAAGAAGGAGCTTCAGCAATAGATGATGTTGATGGTTCAGTTAATGTAACTTTATCAGGAGAAGTAAACACTGATGTTGTTGGAACATATAGTATTATATATACTGCTTCTGATAGTTCTCAAAATGCTGCTGACATAATAAGAAATGTTATAGTTGTTAGTGAACATGCACAATCATTAAAAACAACTATTGATGTTTTGGCTTTATATACTACAGATGCTGCTAATTTATATCATGGAGACATCTCAACAAGATTAAGTCATGGTATTGCATTAGCAAATACAGTAAATAGGAATAGTTTTGTAGATGTAACTTTGAGATTAGTTCATTCTGAAGAATATCCTTTTAGTCAAGACCCATCAGGTGAAGAAATATTAATAGAAGCAAAAAACAATCTTACAATTGAAGGGTTAAGACAATCTTACTCTGCTGACAATGTATTAATTTACAGACCTTATAAAGATGATGGTGTTTGTGGTATTGCTTATGTGAATAGAAATTTAGATCCTTCTGAATCAATTGCTCATATATCTATTGATTGTCCTTCTGAAACTGTTCCTCATGAAGTAGGACACCTATATGGATTGGCTCACTCTCATAAACAAGAGGGAACAGGAATCCATCCTTATTCTTATGGTCATGGAGAAGAAAATAAATTTGCAACTATTATGTCTTATGTTGAGACATTTAATGTAAGTAGTTATGAATTAGTTTATTCTAATCCAAATTTAGTTTGTAAAGGTTCTCCTTGTGGAATTGCTGAAGGATATAGTAATGCTGCTGATGCGAGCAGAACAATAAAAGAAGTCAAAGGTTCTATAGCAAGTTTCTTTTAATATTTATAAACAATATTGTTAAATAATGACAATATTGTTTCTTAGAATGATATAATCATAAAAATAAAAGAGGTCAAGAAATGAAAAAAATAATATTAGCAATTATATTATTTGTGATTTTTTTCTTATTATTTATGAATATAAATAAAGAAACAATTGTATTTAATACTCCAAAACAAAAAATATCTTTAGTTGAAAAAAATAAAGATGACAAAACTCCTATTAAAGCTCCTATTAAACTTATTAAAAAAGAACATTTAATTATTGTAGAAAAAGATGAATCTATTGATATAATTGATAAAGAAGTTTATTCTGAAATATTTACTGAACTTCCTATTGAAGATGTATCTTCTGTTATTGCTATAAAAAAAGGGATTACACCAATTCTTGCTTTCTCAATGAAAGAAGGTATACTTAAAAACCTTTCTATTGGAGATAAATTTGACTTACCTGAAATAAATGGTGATGTATATACATTAGTAATAGATACTAAAATTAATAATCCTAATGGTAGTGTTTCTCTTTCTGCCAAGTTAGATAATGAAGATAGTAAATATTTCTCAGTTATTACAGAGGGTCATAGTAGCTCATTTATTACAATCCAATCTCCTGAAGGAATTTATGAAATGGAATCTTTCAATGGGAAAGGATATGTCTATTCTTCTAGAGAAATAAAAAACAAATGGATTGATTATTCTAAAAAAGACTATATTATATCTGGAGAAAAATAGTATAATACTTTTTTAAGGAGTTTTTATGAAGAAATATTTATTTTTAGTTATTTTTAGCATATTCTTAATTGGTTGTGCTAAACCAGAACATCACCCAAACAATCCAAATTACAGTATAGAAAAGCCTAAAATAATATATAATAAGGCAAATAAAGATAATCTAAAAAAGATGGTAAAGAAATTAGAAGGTAGTCCTTATGTTTGGGCTGAAGAGGGACCAAATAATTTTGATTGTTCTGGATATACTTATTATATGTATGGCTCAATGGGTATAACTATTCCAAGAGTAGCACGAGAACAAGCTAAGATTGGAAAAAAAATAAGTATAAAAAATTTATCATATGGAGATTTAATCTTTTTTGATACTACAAAAAGAAGAACAGGGAAAATAACTCATGTCGGTATGTATTTAGGGAATGGATGGTTTACTCATGCAAGTACTAAAAAATATGAAGTTGTTTATTCCCGATTAAATAAAGCATATTATAAAAATAGATTAAAAATATGTCGGAGATATTTACCTACTGATAAAATAACTACTCCTGTATGGAAAAACACTATCGATTTAGATAAAGATAAAGTTAGAATGACTTCTATGGCTAAAAGTCATAAATTATTTGATTTATCTGGTGTATACATTCAAGTTGGTTCATATAAATACGAACCAAATAAAGATATCATAAATAAAATTAAGAAATTAAATTTAAAATATCAAGTCATTAAGTTTCCAAAAGATGGAATCAAGATTAATAAGGTTCTTGTTGGTCCATATAAAAGTAAAAAAGATTCTTCTAAAATTTTATTTAAAATAAGGAAAAACATTACCTTTGATGCCTTTTTTGTTAAAATAGATTAATTATTGTAATAATTTAGATATAATCTATTTATAATAATAAAGGAATATCATAATGACAAGAAAAATATTAATGATTACTGCTCTTAGCTTTTTGTTTGCTGGATGTGCATCTACAAACAATTCAATTAGTCCTGATAAAACTACATACGAAAAAGTAGAAACAAGTACTTTTAATGGTGGTGCAATCAGTTCTGAATTTTTAATGACAAGTGAAAAAAACAAAACAGGAACATTAAGAAAATATGGATATGATGGGAAAGTTACATCAAATACAGATATTGTAAATGGTGTTAAAAGTGGATTTGAGACTCTTTATGATAAAGAAGGAAGAGTATTAAAGAAAACTCCTTATACGGATGGATATATTCAAGGTAATGAGTATATTTACTACCAAGGTGGTAAAGTAATGGTAAAAACACCTTATCTTTCAGGAAAGAAACATGGGAAGGCTATTGCATATAATGTAGATGGCTCTGTAAATAAGACAGCTACATATAAAAAAGGAAGAAGAATCCGTTAAATTTCGTATCCTCCAAAAATGGAGGCTACCAGTGTTTTTTTAATTTATAATACATATCTTTATAATTGATATCTTTATAATTTATTTTTTTCTGTTTTTTATGACTCTTCTGACCAGTTTCTTTATAGTTATTCACAACTATATTCACATTGTTATTCATATCTTCTGAAGTCAATGACTTAAAGTTAAAAGATATTCCAGAAGCTGATGCTATTTTTTCTTGTGTTGTCTTATATGGTTCTTTTAAGATATCAGATTTTTTAATTCCTCTATCATTTCTAACTACAATAGATATAGTCCTATCTTTACTTGGTATATATATTAATTTATACATATATTCAGGTATATTTACATGACCTTTCTTTAAAAAATTATCTTTACTTGGTATAGCTCCTGTAATAACATAAATTGTTCCATGTATTTTGGCTAATTTACGAGTATATCCTTCTAAAAATGCCCATGCTCCTCTATTTAATTTTGAATTTTGAGGAACGATATTAGATAATATAAATGTTTCTAATTGAGCCTGCTTATTAAAATCTGCTGAAGCATTTTCCATCATATGACCTCTATCTTTTCCACTTCTTTTATAATGAGAAACTAAACTTCTATATTCTTTAGGAATAGTGTTATCATAAAAAAATCTACTTGGTCTTTTTAATGATGGTGAAACACTTTCTTTTGTTAATTTATATGCAACAAAAAGTGGTATTTTATTCTCATATGAATAACAAGAAACATAAGCTTGTCTTTCTATCATCTTATCACATTGTCCATTATCATTATACTGATAAGGTAAATGTATCTTTGATGAACCTTCAGTTATCTCAAATTTCATTTTTGCATTTAGAGAACTTGTAATTATAATTCCAATAATTATTAATTTTGTTATTCTCAATTTACAAATCCTCCATCTCTATTGATTTCTAAAATGGCATCCTGATAATTTTTATCTAACATTATTGTAGAAACTACATCTGAACCACTTTCTATTAAATTATTTGCGAATTCAGTATCATACATAGCTGTTAATGCATCCTCTTTTTCTGTCTCTGACCAGTTATTTAAGATGTCCTCTTTTGCGACTTCTATTTTGTTCATATTTACTCCTATTTTTTATTTGATATTATTAATATCTATTTATGTTATAGAGTCTACTATTCTTTTCCTAAGTATTTCCTTAAATTCTTTCCAATATCTGTATTTAGTATTTTTTTTAATGCATTTCTCTCTAATCTTTTCACCTCTTTCTCTGAAATATTTAATTTTAATGCAATATCTTTTATTGTATTATATGTTTTCATAGGGATATATATAGATATATAATAAAATAGGACTATTTTATTCTTAATTTAATTCCATTCTATAAAAATAAAGATATTATACTTTATTATTACTGATGAGGTATTACACTTTTATGGAAAATACATTATTCGTTCTTGGAGCACATGATCCAGAAATGAAAAAAATTGAAGAGCTATTATATATTTTAGGATATTCTTTTTCTTATGCTTTAGAAGGAGACACTAGAACTAATGTTACAAACGCTTATGAATCAGAATACTTTAACTTTTTTCAAAATAACATTATTTATATAGAATGTAGTTCACTATATTTGTCAGAGAGTAGTTTATCTATAGATCATCATAGACTTGGAGATTATGGCTACGATTTAGATCATAATCATTTTGTTGAAGCTTCTTCATTAGGTCAATTCTTTAAATATGTTTTAGAAAATGACTTTCATTATGCTTCTACTGTATTAGGATTAGAAATAACTCATAGAAAAGATTCATTAAACCCTCACATGTATTTTGATAACTTTTGGTTTTTAGATACTGTTAATGGAACTATTAAAATACCAGAAGAAATAGTTCTTATTTCAGGTATTGACCATTGTTTAATTGATGCTTACAAGGGTAAATGTAAAGGGATAGATACAGATAATCTATTAGAAATAAGAATAAATCAAATTTCTAAAGATTTGTCTGTATCTACAACAAGCCTTTTGTCTTTAGTTGAAGAATATTCAAACAAATTAAAATATTTTGGGAAAATTATTGATTTTACTGATGATAAGATAGGTGAAGGTATATATTCTCCTGAATATCTAATCTTACGAGAATTAGCAATCTCAAAGAATGTCCCTATTGCTGTAAAAATTGTTTTTAATAATCTTGAAAAGATAATGTTTCTTTCCTTAGAGAAAAATGAGGTTGAAAACTTACTCGAAACTAAAACTTATAAAAATATCAATTTAGAAAAAATGTTTGGTGTTCCTAACAGAGGATATGCCGGTGGATTCATTAAAAAAGTATCATAAATTAACCTTCTCTTAAGTCATTTTTTGTTATAATCTATCTATAACAAAGAAGGTTCTTTATATATTAAAGTTCAAAAATTAACAAAAAGGATATACATGTTAGAAAGAGTTAGAAAAAGATTTATTAATAATATTAAAAAATCTTTTTTAGATTTAACCGATATGAAGGTTATAAAAAAACGTATAGAAAAACGAGGATACACAACAAGTAGAGTATATGGACATAAAAATGTCAAACGTCTTTCTGCTTATGATAGTGATAAAAATAGAATTGAATTTATTCTTTCAGATAAAAATTTATATATTATTTTTAGTTTAAGTTTTTCTAATAGACTTCACAATAATTTAATTATTGTTTCTACAAATAAAGATAAAGATTTTTTAAAATATTTAGAAGATATAAATTTAGAAGATAACAATATTGATACATCTGTCGTAAACAAAACAAGACACATATTTTTTCATAATGCTTCTATTCCACTTACACTTAATAGTCCTTCTTCTGTATATCACAGTAAAGGCTTCTTAACACAATCAAAAAGAGTTATTGATATGTGGGCGGTTAATTTAATTAGCATTACAAGAGATAGAATTATAGAAGAGGAAATAGATATTGATAAATTACCTTTCTTTTCTGAAATCAAAGGTAAAAATAAAGATACATTTATTAAAAATATTGCTCATGATACAATTAGTATGATGATTAAAGGTAATTTAGATTCTCTTTATTCAGAAAGGATTATATTCCCTCAGAGATTAGAATCTATTTATAATAAGACTTTTTATTATGGATTTATCTTTTATAAATATTTAGTTAGTAAATATAGATTTACAGATGAAGAAATAGAGTCTTTTTTTAGAAATGAGGTTATTCCTTATATTTTAAAGAATAGAGTAAAAATACTTAAAAAGGAATCAGCTAGTTTTTCAGATATTCAAAAGAATATCTTTAATAAAATTAATGATAACCTCTTTAAAGATATGCTTGTTGATGCTGATGAAGATAAATCATGGTTTCAATCGATAAACAGTCAACTACAAATAGCTCATCTTGAAGATGATGTAGAAATTAATTTTTAAAAGAAAGGAAAAAATGAAAAAATTATTAATTAAAGAAATAAAAAAAGAATTCTTCCCTTATACAAATGAAGAAGCTTTTGAGAAAGCACTATTGAAAAACTTTAAAGATGGTAGTGATGCTAATATTAATTATTATGCACCATCTTATTTTTATATTCTTCCTGCTTATGGTAAGAAAATAATTATGGTTATTGACAAGGAATTACTTATTATCTTTATTCAAGGTAAAAAAGACTTAGTTGTCTTATTGATTTCTGATTATGACGGGTTTCACAATACAGTTGATTTAAAAAATCTTATTACAAGATCAGTAACAACAGTAGATGTTATTGCTTCTGATAAATGGAGCAAAGAAAATAAAGAAATTAAAGATATCATTAGTTTAATTTCAAAAGAAAAATCTCATATAGGTATGGAATACATTATTAAAGATGATCCAGAATACTCACTTGAGACAGTTCAATCTCCACTATTATGGTATTTATTAAAAGAAGATTTATGTAAAACTTCTGGATATAAACAATCATCTAAAACAAAAGAAACATTTGTTCAAGGAGCGATTAGAGTTATTGTAAATTCATTAGATAAGAAATTATCTATATTTGATAAAGATATGACAAAAATTAAAAAAGGTTTTCATAATGAAATAGTTTCTTTACTTTTGTCAGATACATCTAGAAAATTCTTTATTGAAGATTTAAAAAGTAGAAATGGACTAATCTTGATACAAAATATATTAAGTCCCTTATTTAGTTCTTTAAAATATAATAGAGATGAGTTTGATAATTTTATAAATGGTGAAATCCTTTCTTTCTTACAAGAAGATTTAAAAGATTTTATCTATAATGAAATAACTTCTATTGATTATAATCCTAACTTTCTTAAGAAAATTGTTTATAATATCACTAGAAAAAATAATATTGATAGAAAAGATAAGAAGCTAAACTATAAGGAAATAGAATTTATTTTATTGAATAATGATAGAGAAACATATCATATTATTCTTGAAAAATTAATGCTTCTTATTGATACTGAATTTAGTAAACCTATATTCTCAAATAAATATGAGAAAAGATCTATTGAAAAAGTGGAAATTCCATTTTGTTCAAGATTATATACAGAGATTTTAGCAACAGATAGATCTCTTATTGATCTTCCTGATACTGCTCGACGATTAGATAATTATAATCCAAATGTAATCCCTTTTTAGCTATTCCCTTTGGGGATTAAGCTATATATAAGGAAAACTTAAATATAATAAATAAAAAAAAGGAGTTTATTATGAAAATACTAGAATGGTTTAATAAAAACTATCAAAATACTATTAATGAAATGAAAGAATGTAATCATAATTTGTCAGATACAGACCTTAGTCCGTATCATGCTGAAGGAACTATTTGGACACATACTATGATGGTATATTCACAATTACTACCGACAGCATCTAATGACTTAAAATTAGCAGCATTACTTCATGACATAGGTAAACCTTACTGTCAAGTAATTAAAGAAGGTAAAGGTCGAATTAGCTTTACAGGACATGAACACTATACTTCATTTAAAGCTATTGATGTTTTGAATAAGTTTGAAGAAGAAATGGGAGAGATAAATAAAGAAAATATTCTTTATGCTATTAATTACCATGACTTGCTTCATAAATCTGTTAAATCTACGGAAGATGGAATTATTTTTATTCCTGAAGAAAACAAGATAAAATTAAATGAAATGTTTGATGTTAATCTTGATTTATATGAACTATTGTTTGACTTGTCTTATGCTGATATGAGAGGAAGAATTTCGAAAGATATGGCTCTTAGTATTGAAAAATATGAAGTGTTAAGAAATTATATTCCATATAGAGGAGAACAGACTAAAAAAACAAAAGAACTTAAAGCTCACTTCTTAATTGGTTTGCCTGGTTCTGGAAAATCTACTAAAGCTACAAAGCTATTAAAAGATAATCCTGATTTAGTTTATATATCTATTGATGATGAAATTATGAATCTCAATAAATATGGATTCTCATATAATTCTGCTTGGTCAAAAGAACGACAGAAAAAAGCAACAAAAGTTATCTTAGATAAAATGCTTGATTGTATTGATAATAAGAAAAGTTTTATTATGGATGCAGGTAATTTCTCTGAAAAAATCAGACAAAGAAGATTAAATCATGTTCCTAATTCATATGAGCGAGTTGCTCATGTTATGTTAGCAAGTGAATCATTTATTAAAAATGAGATGAAAAAGAGAGATGATAAAAATGTACCTTTTGAGAATATCAAAGATATGTCTAAAGATTTTCTTTATCCTTCATTATTTGAGTTTGATAGAATAGAAACAAATATTATTAATTGATTTTATACTATAATTTAACTAAAGTAAAAAGGAGTTCTTATGTTTAGTATCGTTAATAATGGTCAATTACCAGAAGCACAGTCAAAATATAGTGCAGGATATGATATTTTTGCTGCAGAAGATCAATATATTTATCCAGGGGAAGTAAGAACTATTAAATTAGGTTTTAAACTTTCTATTGATGAAGATACCATTAAAAAATATGAAAACTATTATTTTGGTATTTATTTGAGAGAATCTATGGCAAAAAAAGGAGCTATGCTCGTTAATGGAGTAGGTATAATTAATATTGATTCTAATGAAGAAATAGAAATTAAACTATTTAATACATTAAAAGACCCAAAAGGGTATGAGAATAGGAATATTGAAATTAAAAAGGGTGATAGAATTGCTCAAATAATTTTACAAAAACATTATGGGAAGATTTTATTAGAGGATAATTTTAGAAAAATCTAATTATTTTATTAAATAAATCCTATAACTCTATATATATAAATTTTGAAAGGATTTTTATGAGACAAAACTTAAATTTTAGATTGGCTTTAGATAATTACTTAGGTAAAACTATTCCAATAAAAACAAAAATCTCTTTTTTTACTAGATTAAAGAAGTTTTTCCTTAGCTGACTCAGCTAATGGAATAACTCCATATATCTTTTATAGAAATAACATTATTTGTCTCTATTTCAATAGATGCTATTTTTTTAAATTCTTCTTTTTTTAATAAATTATTTTGTGCTATCGCATCACTTCTTGTTCTTGTAAAAATCTTATTCTCATTTGTTTCATTTAATATTAATGTTTTCCTTATATTAAATAAAGAACTTCCTATCTTTTTACCTCTATAATTCTCAGCTACATATGCTTCAGTATGAAAGTATGCATTTTCATTTTCTTGCAGTTCTATCGACTTTTCTGACATCTTAGTGAAGTCTTTAAGATGTATCGCAGGCATAGCAGAAGATAAGCCTATGACTAAACCATTATCTATAGCTATAACTGTTATTGTTTGTTTATTAAAACTATTAAAAATCTCATCTTTTATTTCTTCTCTATCTATCTTCTCATATCTTGGTGGAGCAGAATATACTGCGATATATAAATCTAATATATCCTCAATATATTCATTGACATTTTCTCTACTTAATTTTAGAAAAAACATATTTTATTTAAAAAGAGAAGTTATACTCTCATTATGATTAATCCTTCTAATTACTTCTGTAAATAAATCAGAACTATCAATAACTTCGATCATTGATAATGATTTCTTCAAGGGGATACTATCACTAATAATTAACTTATCTAAATAATCTCTTCCATTTTTTAAATTATCAATTGCATTACCACTCAATACACCATGACTAATACATGCTTTTACTGATTTAGCTCCATTATTTTTAAATGCTTTTGCTGCTTTTACAAGTGTCCCTGCTGTATCAACCATATCATCAATAATAATAACATCTTTCCCATCTACATCACCAATAACATTCATTACTTCTGATTCATTAGCTTTTTCTCTTCTCTTGTCTACGATAACAATATCTTTTACATCTAATTTCTTTGCAAAATATCTTGCTCTCGCAACTCCACCTGCATCTGGACTTGCTATAACTGTATTCTTATGAACCAAATGCTTTAATCTATCAATAAATATATTAGCTCCATATAAGTTATCTACTGGAGAATCAAAGAATCCTTGAATTTGATCAGCATGAATATCTAATGTAACCAATCTATCAATTCCAACCTTCTCAATTAAATCTGCTACCATCTTTGCTGAAATAGCAACTCTTGGTTCACTTTTTCTATCCTGTCTTGCATATCCAAAATAAGGCATAATTAATGTTATTGATTTTACAGATGATCTTTTTAAAGCATCTAATGTTAATAACATCTCCATTAAATTATCATTCGCTGGATTTGAAGTTGACTGAATATAAAAAATATCTTGCCCTCTCATACTTTCTTCTATTTTAATAAATATCTCACCATCAGAAAAATGTTTTACTGTTAGTGGTGTTAGTTTTTTATTTAGTTTCTTAGCGACTCTCTCTCCTAAGTCCTTTCCCGCTGTTCCTGCTATAATTTTAAATCCTGACATTTATATCCTCCTATGTATATTAACATAATTAAAAATAGCTCTTATTCTTAATTATATTAATACAGAAACAATTAAGTCTCTGTAATTTTAACTAATTTTTTTAATATTTCTATTAAAAGTCGTCTAAGTCTAATGAATTTTTAGCATATGTCTTAACATTCCCTTCAAAAAAGTTTGTTTTTAAATCATTTAGGTTGTTATTTTGTTTAACTAATCTTTGTAAATATGTTTCTGGAGCTTGATCATATAATGGATTTAATCCTATTAATTTTAATCTCTCATTCGCATAATTATGAACTGTATTTTCCAAAACTTCTTCTGTTAATCCCATAATTGGAGCTTTATTTAATAAATATTTACCATAAGTTAACTCGATATCAACAGCTTCTTCCATCATCTCATAACAAGAATCAGTTGTTGAAGTAATTATTTTGTTCTCTTTCGCTATTGTTTTATATATATTTCTAAATAAAGGAAGATGTGTATTAAGTTCATCTCTTGCTATTAATTGAATCATATCTCTTGCTCCTGGAACTTTATCTCCAAGAAGATAAATATAACTAAATCCTAAAAGAAAATAAATTCCTTCTAAATTTACACTTGCCATTGCTGATAATAACATTTGGTTTGAACTTGTTCCTCTAATATACTTATCAAATTGCTCAGATATTCTCATATTCTTTTCATTTAAAGCATCATCTGTCTTATATAAATTAAATACTTCATCTGAATTACCTGAAGCATCTAAAAGAACAGCATATGAATTTGAATGGTTCGCTTCTTGCATCATCTGAAGAGTAATTGTTGACTTCAATAATCTATTTGAAGTTAACCCTCTAAAATCAGCTAAATATTCTTCTTGAGCACTATCATTAAAACTTAGTTGTGCAAATGTCAACTTATAAATGTTTTGTTCTTCTTCAGATAATGCTTTAAAATTCTTACCTTCTTGTGATGTATTTACTTCTGATGGAAACCATGTATTATCATTCATTAAATTATATATATTTGATGCCCAACTATACTTAGATCTGTTGAAATCTAAAAATCCTGTTGGATTAGCTCCATATATTTTTTCTTCTAATATTTCATCACCATTTGGATTATAATATTTATTCTCTTTTCTCATTTTTATCTCCAACTATTTTTGTGAATTATACCATTATTTAAAGAGAAAAAGCAAATTATTTCCTAAATTTTTAAAAATCTGTTATAATAGCAGTTATATACGAAAAGGACTAAAAAATGCTAAATATAAATATACTTTTAATTATAATAATTTCTATATCTATAGGAATAAATATTCTTTTATTTTTAAAAATGCAAAGACAAACTAAAAAGACTTCTCTTTTACTTGATGAAAAAAAAGATTTATCTACTCAAAACTTATTGCTTGAGAATAATCTCTCTGTTTTAAAAGAACAAAACCTTATTGAACTTACTCATATTCAAGATATACATAAAAAGGAATTAGATATCTTAAATGAACAAAATAAATTTTTATCTTTACAATTTGATGAATTAAAAGATAATAAAGAATTAATGGTTAATCAATTTAAAGCTCTCTCTGAAGAGATTATAGATAAACAATCCTCAAAGAACCTTAACTCTATTATTAATCCATTTAAAGAAGAATTAGGTGATTTTAAAAATCAAGTTAATTCTTTTTATAAAAGTGATTTAGAAGATAGGTCTATGTTAAAACAGGAATTAAAAAGTTTAAAAGAACTTAACCTAACAATTACTGAAGAAACTAAAAATTTAACTCAAGCCTTAAAAGGTGAGAATAAAACTATGGGTAATTGGGGTGAGATGATTCTTGAAAAAGTTTTAGAAACATCTGGTTTAAGAATTGATAAAGAATTTAAAAGAGAAGTTAGTCTTAAAAATGAAGAAGGAATTGTATTTAGACCTGATGCTATTGTTCACTTACCTAATGAAAGAGATGTTATTATTGATGCTAAGACATCTTTAGTTGCTTATGAAAGGTTTATTGCTACTGGAGAAGAAGAAGACTTAGATGAGCATATAGCATCCATAGAAAGCCATATTAAAAAGCTATCTGATAAGAAATATACTCAATTAAAAGGAGTTAATTCTCTTGACTTTATTTTTATGTTTATTCCTATTGAAAGCTCTTTAACAATTGCTTTAGAATACAAACCTGAACTATTTAATATGGCTTATAAAAATAATATCTTTTTAGTTAGTCCATCTTCTTTAATGATTGGATTAAGATCTATTGAAAATACTTGGAAACATAAAAAGCAAGAAGACAATGTAAAGAAAATTGTTAATAAAGCAGGTTCATTATATGATAAGTTTGTTGGCTTTGTAACTGATATTGAAAAAGTAAGTGATCAATTACAAACTACAACAAAATCATTAGACTTAGCTAAAAATAAATTATATGAAGGTAAAGGTAATCTAATCACTCAAATAGAACAATTAAAGGATATGGGTGCTAATAGTTCTAAGAGTCTAAAATAAGCATAGTTAAAGCTTATTATAGGTATAATAAAATAAAAGGAGTCTTTATGTATAGTTTAGAAGATAAAAAGTATTTAGATTTGTATTTTTCAATTAAAGATAGAGACTATTCAAAAAAGATAGATAGAACTGAACTTAATAATATAACTCAAGAAATATATGAATCATTAGATTCTACATTCTTTAATTCTTTTGATATTATTGTTATCCCAGAAAGTTCTTCAGAGTTCATTCTTAATATAGTAAAAAAACTAAATATTAATTATTATATATTAGAAAAAAATTCAAAAGAGTTTATATATAGTAATTTATCTTCAATGAACTTTTCAAGACAAGAATTAGAAAGCCAGAAGTTAAGAATTAATAAAATGAATGATAGTTTTAAATTAAATAAAATTAAAAGTAATCAAAGATCAAAATATATTGATATATTATTTAAAGAACCTTCTATTGATTTAGATGGTAAAATACTCTTTTTAGATGATTCTTCATTTACAGGAAACACATTTAAAGCAGCACAGTCAAAAGTTGATTTTACTGATACTTACTATATCTTTCATTAATTAGATTCTTTTTCTACCCAAGCCTTAAATTCTTCCCATGTGCTTTTAGGATGGTTCTTTTTATATTCTGTAAATTCTTCCGATACATATTCTGAAGCATTCTCATATTTTTCAGAACTATACTTTTTTATTGATTCCCAAAACTCAGAACCTTCTTTTTTTAATTCATTATATGAATCGGCTTTTTCTATTTTGTTTTTTGATTGATTTGTATCTACAATTGTTTTATTTGTATCTACCGTTGTTGTATTTATATCTTCTGTTGCATTTAATATTGTTAGTAGTGGAATTATTGTTATTAACTTTATAATTTTATTCATTAATTATCTCCATGATTTATTAATGTATTTTATCATAATTTTGTAAAGATATTTTTTTTGATTTTATATGGTGGAAATGAGGGGATTCGAACCCCTGTATTAAAAACATTTCAATTTCAGAATTGTACAAGTTTAGCGAACAGTTTATGATTTTTATTTGTCTTACCAATTTTTACCCTATCTAAACCAGCTTCTTCGAGAGGCAATTCCTACTTAACTTCGGATGATATTTAGATCTATTTTTGCAATTTTCACACATAGTTCGTCTGGTAATGAAGTGAACCACTCTCCAGAGGGTTATGCTACTTGAGCAGCCCCTCTATAGTTTGAATTATTTGCATTTATATTTTTTTTGAATTTTAAGTTTCCCAACTACTTGTTCTTACATTTACTGAATCTCTAAGCGAAACCAGAGCATTCCCATATGTATGTAGTAATTATAGCAGATTATCCCTTAAATGTCAAGATACATTCCCTATTTCAATTAATTCTTTTATTATTTCCTCTTTTTCTAAATCAACACCTATACTAATTATAAAAGATGTTGCTTCTTCCATTGTCATTTCTGACTTAATAACTTCTTTCTCATTTACAATTACAGTAAATCCAGATGTAGGATTAGGTGATGTTGGAATAAACAATATATAAACATTCTCTTTTTTATTTGTCACATATGCTGGAACCCATATCCCTTTTCTTGGATATTCTATATAAACTACTTCTGATAAATTATTATGTTCAGAAAAGAAAACATCTAACACTTTCTTTATAATAGAATAAATGTTTTTCACTATTGGTAATTTCTCTGCAAATGCATCTATAATCTTTATATATGTCGAACTACCATACTTTACAACTGAATAACCAACTAATATTAAAAAAACCAATGATAAAAATATTGCTAAACCAGTTGAAATCCAATCATTCGTATATCCATTAATATAAAAAATTAATGCCAAAGACTTCTCATATATAAATAATGCTATTTGAAATGTTATTATTCCAGGTATTATAGATAGAAATCCTATCAATAAATATTTATTTAATTTTTTTATCATTTAAGTTCCGTTAATTGAATAAGCTTTATCTTATCTTCTAATTCATAAATAATTTCTTTTTTAAAATCAACTAAATAAATCTCGTTTGTTGGAATGAAATTCTTATTTAATATAATCCCTAATCCCATTGTTGGAGCATAAGACAAATGTCTAACACATAATCTATAAGCATCAGTATTCCCTTCCTCATTATAAAACAAATCCTTCTTAAACTCTTTAATCTCATTCTTAAATTTTTTACTTATCATTTTTACCCCTCAATACAAACTTATCACAAGAGAATTCAGCATCTAAAGATACACAAGCATCTAAAAAATCACACATATATTTATTATGATCATTTAAATTAGAAAATTTACAATTTATACATTGTTTCTCTTCAAAATAATTAAAGATACTGTCTATAATTACATCTCCATTATTTGAGCCGATTATTTTTTCTAATTCTTTCTTCTTGTCTTCCCTTTTCATGAGTTCCTCCTTTTATTAATCTTATTTTAGCATATTTTATATTAATTTAATATTAAGTTATCTATGCTATAATATGATAAACAAATATAAAAGGTATTATCATGGATAAATTAACTATAAAAATTTTAAAAAAAATGAATATAAAGCCTACTGAAAAAGCATTTGATAAATTAACTAAAAAAGAAACATATAAATATAATGTTTATAGACAAAAGTTTATCGGTAAAAAAGCATATGAATATTTTACATTAAATGAACCAGGATCTATATTAAATAAAATATTTAAATTTAATAATATAAAAGACTGGGATGAAGATAACTTTCATTTTCAAGAAAAGTCAAGAAAAGAAGCTATTGATGAACAAAGAAAATGGCAAAAGAAAAGAGGTGAAAAACTAACTAAGAAATATAAAGTTAAAAACTACACTTCTTTATATATGATTGGTAATTGGTTTAGAGCTATTGAAAAAGTTGAATATAGTCAAAGAAAGTCTTTTTTATATGGTCAAATAGAATCAGCATCATCATATGTATTCATAGAGGTTTTAGAAAAATTAGAAGATATAATTAATACAAAATATCCTTCTATACTTGCTAAGCCTTATGGAACAGCAATGTTTGAGTCAATTCCTAATTCTAAACATTCTAAATTAGCTGATTACGAGACAAGAGCTGCTGGAAAAGAGAAAGAACTTCTTCAAGCTGAAAACATACTAAGAAACCTACATGAAAAAATTGAAAATGATGTTCTTGATAGAATTAAACCTTATTCTGGATATACTTTTAGAAAATATAGCGAAGGTTCTAAATATGATCAACTTGATAATTTTATCATTGGTGGTTTTGAAGCTGCTAAAGATATTTCTTTTAAAACTTTTTTTCATGACTTCTATAAAAGAAGACAACCCGTAGAAGTTTTAGACAATTTAATAATTGAATTAACTGAAAAATATAAAACTTATCTTTTTTAAATAAAAATTCTCAATTACCACACAATTTTAAGGTAAAATAATACTATTAATAAATGAGGTAAATAATTATGAAAAAAACAATTTTAGCGTTAGGGTTCTTGTCGTCTATTTTAATGGCAGATAATATTGGTCAAGATACTTATGCAAAATGCACAGGATGTCATGGGTCTAATGGTGAGAAATCTGCTTTAGGAAAGTCAGCTGTTATTACTGGTCAAGATAAAGAATTAACAATTACTCAATTAACTGCTTATAAAAATGGTTCTTTAAATGCTCATGGTATGGGTGGTTTAATGAAAGGTCAATTAGCAACTCTAAATGAAGAAGATATTAAAAATGTTGCTGAATATATATCAAATATGAAATAACTTAAAAAGTTTAGGTAGGGAAAACCCTACTTAATCCAAGCAAAAGAACCTTTAACTACTTTGGGAATATTCCCTTTAGTTATTCTTTTGCCATCATTTGAGACTAATAAAACATTTCCTGTTTCATTCATCATTTCTTTAAATAAATCTCCTCCATCACGCTGGATAGATTCAAAAACCTTTTTCCCATCTTCAAACTTTAATAAAGCTATCATAATGAATCCTTCTTTTTTTCTTTATATTTTACCATAACTTGGTGAAACTCAGGATATGTATTATCATCCATTGTTGTTGAAAATCCTTCTAAAACATATCCTTTTTTAGAAAAATGTTTAATTTTATTAGCTAAATCTGCTTTTTCATCTTCACTTATTACAATATAATCTTCTATTTCCATCATAGTTCTTCCTTTGAATTTACAAGAATCATTGCTTGTTTATGCATATGTCTATTAGTTGTGCTAACAGAGGTAAAGATTCCTCCTTGAGGAATCCATTTCTTACCTGATATCTCATTTTTCATTAATCTATTAACTTTAACAACTAAATCATTTTGACGAGAATCTGATAATATATCATATTCAAAAATATTCATTTTTTTTCCTTTCAGAAAGAAGTCTAGCTTCTCTCTTCTTCAATTAATTTACGAATCATATCCATTTTGTCTTGTTCAGACATATCGATAAATTCCTCTATTGTAAGTGTTTCAACTAGTGAATCTACAATTCCATAAAACTCTTCATCAATTGTCTCTTTAAATTTATTTGGATTAGCAAACATAAATTTAACTTTTTTAAGACCCATTCTACCAATAAACTTAGTAACTAAGTAATATGGTGTTTTGAATTTTAATAAGAAATCTTGATCTTCATTATCTCTTCGGACCATGTATCCTTCAAGTTCAGAATCTTTCACTAATTTTTTCAAATCACCAAATTTAATTCTTCCATATTCAGGTCTTTTAAACTCTAACTCTTCAGCGATAACATCAAGCTCTTCTTCAGTTAATGATTTGTCTTCAAACCCTTTACTTCTAGCACCAATTAATTTCAATCCTAATTCTTCTTCAGAATATTCAATGATATGTGGATCTTCTGGATGAAGAACCTCGAATGATAGTGTTAAGTCATTTTGGCTATAAAATTTATATAGTTTTCCAATAGTCTTTTTCTCTACCATTTCTTCAATCATTTTAGCAAAATCAGAATCTAATGACCCTGTTGTAGAATACATTAAAGTTTTAGAATATGGATTTAAAGAAACATTCCCTAAAAATCCATTAAATTTCTCTACATAAACTACAGTTTCATCATCAGAGATATCTTTTCCTGCATCATTCTCAAGATAATTAAAGATTTTATCAAATGGATGCACAATTACATTTCCAGCAAAATCAAGGACAAGTCCTCTTGCTTTCAATAGTAAAGGTGATTGATTCCATAAGTTATCAAAGAATACTTTTTTACTGTATTTATATACAGAGAATAAAGGATACTCTTTTTTAATTACATATCCATCTTTAATTACTTTGTTGAAAATAGATGTTGTTTTTCTAATATTTCTGAAATCAAATTCTGTTTTATACAAACTAGTTGCTTTTTCAAAATTTGTTCCTTCAATTTGATCCATTGATAGTGCTGCTAAATGTCCACATAAATATTGCTCTCTTTCAAGAGAATAAACATATTTATATTCATTTTCACTAATAACATGTCCTCTAATAAGAGTATATGTATTCAGTCCATCTTTATGAAGCTCTTCATATTCAATATCAGAATTTCGTTTACTGTAATCTTTATATGTTCCATAAATCAATTCAGAATATGGTGTTTCTAAAGGATTAAAGTATGTCATATTCGCATGACTAAAAACATATTTACCTTGGATATAATACCCTGGTAATGTTTTTACAAAAGCTACTAATTCAGAATAGTCTTTAGATTTAACAGCCGCTGAAAATGTTTGCAATACAGCATAACTTCCTCTTGGTTGCTCCTCTCTAGCATATCTTTTTGAATTTTCTAAGAATTTCTCTTCATGGTTTCCCATGATTGCATAATGACCATTAGCGACTAATCCTTTAACTAGTCTAATCATTTCAACAGATTGAAGTCCTCTATCAACAAAGTCACCTAAGAACAATAGTTTTCTTCCTTCTGGATGATTACCTTGTTCATCATAACCAAGTTCTTTCATAAACTCAATCATTTCATCATAAAGACCATGAACATCACCAACAGCATCCAAAAGAACATCTTCTGGAATTTCATTATATGTTAATTCAATTGTATCATCTGCTGATACTAATCTGTATGGATGAACTGAGTCTTTTTGAAAGTTCTCAATCATCTTTTCCATTGTTACTTCTTGAACAATAAAATCTCTATCTTGATTTTGAATGATTGCTCTTTCAATATCATCAAAAATAAGAATTTCTGCTTCCATGTTATATTCTTTTGCCATCTTAACATAAACTGATCTTTGTTTATCAGATACATTTGTAGCATCCAAGAATGTTGTCAGTCTCTCTTTAAGTCTTGCTTTAAGAGTTGATCTTACTACTTCGAACACTTCTTCATTTCTATCTTCACTACGTCTTTTTTGAGTAGTTTTATTAAATGAGAACAAATGTCCCATAAAATTTTCTCTAATTTTATCTGCAGATACAATCATTTCTGATGGTAATCTTCTTAGAATACTACTTTTACCACTACCTGGGACTCCAGATAAGATATATAGTTTCCCTGCTTTTAATTTTAATTCCATTATTTTTCCTTGTATTTTAATTTAAATTTAAATATTATATTCATAATATCACCACATTCACAAAAGATAGGTTAAAAGAAATCATATGTTTTTCTCTTTTTATCTTTTATTTTATCATTTTTATCCTTTTATATAAGTTGAGTATAAATTAATACTGCCTTCTGTTATAGCATTAAAATAACTTTAATTGACTTTTTACAGATAATATTTCTTAATAAAACATGGAGAATATCTTATTATGAACACTATATTTATATTTTTCTTTATTTTAGGACTATTCTTTATGTTTTTACCTTTTATTTTTACACATATAAAGAAAGTAAAAATATCAATAAATATACATCTTTTTAGTTTCTTATTTGGATTATTTATGATTATAATGACTGGAATATATTATACTGCTTTTTTATAATTTAAGCAAGGTTTAATGATATTTAATATATAATATATTATAAAAGATAAAGGAAACTATATGGGTTTAGATATGACTTATGGACTATCATTTGATACAGAAATTGAGGCAGAGAATTTTTATAATATTTTATGTTCTTCATTTACTAATAATGAAGATTTTTATATTAACAATACTTCTGTTTCAATTTATTATAGACTTAATTGGGGTGGAGTTCGTAGAGAACGTAATGTTTTTATGTCAAATTTCATTGTTAAATATGGAAAACCTGTATCAATCTTAGATCCAGATTTATCTTATGTCTTGGTTGAAAATGGAACATTTATTTTAGATAAAGAGGCAATTACTCCTGATAAAATCAATAATATTTATAATCTTTCTGAGATAGATGATTTATTTGATAAAAACTTTAATTTTCCTGTAAATCCAGTTGATTTATTGTCATTGGGAAAATGGAATGGAAGTAATGGTGAAAATTATAATATAGTAAAAGAATCAACTATCAATATTTATGATGGTGCTGTAGATTATGATGATGAAGGTGAAGAAATTATTTCAGATGGATTTGGTGAGTTAATCTCTTCTTATGAAAAAGAAGAATTTAATAATGCTTTCTCTAACAGCTTATCTTTTATTAAAGATACTGTTGATAGTCCTCTTGTTAATACTATTCCTGTTGACTATATAAATATAAAATCTAGAGAAATTCTTTTTGTATTAAAGCACTTTATGTATAATCCATCAAGACTACATGTATATATGGGTTAGAAGAGATTAAACTCTTCTACTAAATTCAAAGATATAACTTGATAAGTTAAATAAAAATGAAGTAGGATTAGATTTAAAATTTAAATTCTCCTTCAAATAATCTTCTAACTTTTCAGTATTTCTGAATAATCTCTCTTTTTTAATTACTTTTAATGTATCTTTGTACATCGCTTTATTTTCATTTTGCTCTACATTTTCTGCTAAGAATTTGTATAAATTTGGTTTGTTACTAATTTTAAACATAATTGTTTCCTCCTTTTTTTATTTTTGTAATAAATTTATTATTTTTTTTCTTGTTTTATTTATCTTTTTATAATTATTAATATAGTTCTTAACTAACTTAAGTTTTTCATCATTAGATAATCCACTTTGAATAGTTAAATGAAAATATTGACAATCATCCTTTTGTAATTTAATTAAAAAATCAAGTTCTTTTTTATTAAAACCATAATTTAATATTCTTCCTTCTTTTATTAAGTTTAATGTCTCAATTCCTGTATTCATCTTATTCCCCTTATTTTGATATATGAATATCTATATTTACTGATTCTTTAACCACATCTAATATTAAATGACCTTTATTTAATTTAAAAATAAGTTCTTTTAACTCTTTCATATATCTTTTATCTTCTTTTGTTAATCTTTTCATTCTTCTCTCCTGTTTTCTTAAATTTTTGGCTCACTAAATAAAGTATTTACTTCATCTACATATGTTTCACTTAATCCAGCTTTATAGTTTTTATAAGCATTTGTTATTGACTTTTGAATCTCTTCATTAGAAAAGTTTTTATCTTCTCTGTAAGAAAATCTAATGTCTGTCCAGCCATCTTTAATTATCTCATTCATAGTCTTCCTCCTTTTAAGTAAATACTTCTATTCTTGGTTTATTTCTATTTGTTCCGTCAATAAATTTATTCATTTCTTTATATACCTTTTCTGAGTTTAATTCCTTATCATAAACACTAAAAGATATAAATAACAATTTCTCATTTTTTAACCATTTTTCAAACTTTCTTTTTTCTGACATACTATTTCTCCTTTATAAATCATCTATATACGGCTTACATACAAAATTTAATCTTTTCATTATTTCTAATGAATATTCTTTACCATAAACTTCTTTAATCCCATTTTCAATTTTTACTAATGTTCCTTTTAATTTCCATTTATGTTCTACTGATGTAGTTATAAAATCTAACCAATCAATTACATATTTATTTCTATCTGTAGTCATTAATATATTTTCTAATGGGACACCTTTTGTGTCGATATATTTAAAAACTGAATACCCTGATAAAACTATTTTACCATCTTCAGTTAAACCATTTTGTTTAATTTCTAGTTTCTTGCTCCCATTTCACTCTCCATATAATTCTTTATGAATGACCTTATTAATAGCATAATCATATCTAATAATAAAATCTATTCCTTCTTTTTGAAGTATTTCTGATTTCAGATTACCAAACTCTGTTCCGTCTATTCCCATATTTTCATTTGAGAATAAATTTTTTACATAATCTTTAGCTTCTTTATTTATCTTCATATTTAGAATCCAGTCTATCAATATATTCTAAAGGACTTTCTCCTGCTTTTAAACTATGTATTTTTTCAAATCCATTCTCTTTATTAATTAAGCTTTCTTCATGTTCTATTGAACCTTTATATCTCTTCCAGCCTTTCTTAACATTCATCTTTCCAGAAGCTTGATCTATTGAACCCCAACTTAAATGTGGATCTCCAATAGCTTCTACATAATACTTCTTTCCAGTCCTAATAGAAGTTACAATAAATCTTCCACTATCCTCAGTTTTGTATACAAATTTCTCTTTTATATTTTTTGTTAGCCCTTGGGCAGTTTCTTTTCTCATTGTTTCCTCCTTTGTTCAGTTATATTTTAGAAAAATATAACGTTATTTAGTTTTACAATTTCCTAGTTTCAGTTCCCGTTATTTTTAAAAAAATAACTATAACCTACTTATATCCAACACCACGAAAAGGTGAATTGTATTTGTTGGATGAGCTGGCGAGGAATTTTGAAATCCCGCACACTGGGTGGAAGCCAATTGCTCTGCCTCTGAGCTACGCCAGCATAGTTGTTTTGGTGTTTCCTTTCAGATTTGAACTGAAAACCTTTTCCAAGTCAAGGAACTGCTCTACCATTGAGCTAAGGAAACATTTGGAGCGAAAAATCGGATTCGAACCGACGGCATTCTCGTTGGCAACGAGATACTCTACCACTGAGTTATTTTCGCATATTTATAACTTCCTAGTTTCAGTTTATTAAAAAACTTACTTATGTCTAACACCACGAAAAGGTGAGTTATATTCGTTAGGCGAGCGTCCTAGGAGAATCGAACTCCTTTTTAATCCCGAAGGAAACTAGGTTGGAAGCCTAGCACACAACCAATATGTCAAGGACGCATATATTGGTGGCAGAAGTTGGAATTGAACCAACCACAATGAAAGGTTATGAGCCTTCCTCGGCACCTTGCCTGGTTTCTGCTATCTATTTTTTGGCAAGGCATGAAGGTTACGATCCCTCGTCTTAGGATTTGGAATCCCATATTCTACCAATTGAACTAATGCCCTATCTATTTTTGGAGTCGGCACTTTAAGGACTTCTCCTTCTCCTTCTTTTTATGTAATTTTTGTGCTTCAGAATGATTTCTTTTTTCAATTCCTAGTCCTTTTAACATATGACTTACTCTTTGATGAGAACTAAATCCATATTTAGTTTTTATTTCATTTAAACTTAATTTATCTAAATTATAATCTTTATTTAGATTATCTTTAATTCTATCAAACTCTGAATAAACTGCATATGTTCCTTTTTTAGTAGAATCAAACCCTAAAAAATTAATAAATGTATTTATTAATCTGCTTTGAATACATATTTCTTTAAAACTACAAGTATATTGACCACACATTTTACACTTTTTTTTCTTTTCCTTTTTTTCTTTTGGATTATTCTTTCTCCATTGTTTTGTAGAAATAAATCCTTTTGGTTCTTCTCCTTTAATAAATCTTTTCATTTCATATATATTAGTTGCAGTCTCCATTATATAAAAAGCTGTTCCATATTGAGAATTGTTTTTTCCTGATTGCATTTTACTCATAACAATTGAAAAATTCTTTCTTAACCCTTCATATAATCTTGAATTAAAATATCTATCATTACAAAATGATTCAGACTTCATTATCATAAATGCATGATTCATCTTATACCATTCAAAACTATTTTTAGGATAAATTTTAGCTAATAAATAATGAGCTATAAAATGTTCCCTTGCCGAGAATTTAATCAAATTCTCAGGGTTATCAGAACCACCTAAACTTCTTGGAATAATGTGATGTTTCTCTAAATAACCCTCATTAATTGGATTTTCTATTCTTTTTTTTATTAAATCATTATATATATTTTTATAATTCACAAATAACTTCCTTTTTATATTTTATATCAGAACATATCATATTACTTTATGGAGTCGCATGAGGAATTTGAATCCCCAATCTTCGGGGTTGCAATCCGACGTATTTGCCATTTCTACTAATGCGACATATTTTCTGGTAGCTTAGAAGGGACTTGAACCCTTTATCTTTCCCTTATGAGGAGAACGCATGTCCATATATGCTCCTAAGCCTTCTTTTTATAATTTCTTAGTTTCAATCTATATAGATTTACTTACATTTAACACCACGTGAAGGTGAATTATATTTGTTAAACTGGAACATCGGGAATTCGAATCCCGCTGATATCTGAGGTGCAAGCTCAGTGACCACCCCTAGCAGTCCCATATCCCTTATTCTTTTTTGGTTGCTGAGGTTGGATTCGAACCAACGATTTCAAGGGAATGAACCTTGCGAGATGACCACTTCTCTACTCTGCTCTGCTATATATGGTGGAGATGACGCTTTCGAAAACGCAACTAACACACTGCAAATGTATCGTTCTACCAATTGAACTACATCCCCATATTTTTTTGGTACTCGATGCTGGAATCGAACCAGCTCAATTCACCTTGTAAGGGTGACGAAATCCCACTCTTCTTCAATCGAGTATATTTGGTTGCAGTACCTCAGAATCGAACTGAGCATAAACCCTGGGGAATGAGCCCTGGTCGGCACCTTGCCTGTTGTCTGCGACAAATTAGCTTTAAAAAAAGCAAAAAAAAAGGGAGACCACTTAAAGATTTTACTCTCTAGGTGGTCTCCCTTAAAAAAACTTTCGTTTTTTCAGTTATGTAAGAATTAACTTAATTACATAACTTTACCCACTAGAGAATTACTACAGCCCATCCCGGCCACAGCTACATTACAATGCCACATTGTGGCTACTACTACTGATGTTGTTTGTGTTGCTATAATTGTTTTCATAGAAAGTAATTCTCCTTAATTTTATTTGGCTCAACTTATTTAAAATAAAGTTGTAATTGCCATTTGTTATCCGTAGTATAACTAAGCTAAACTTAAACTAAGCTTAAATGATAAAAAGAATTTGAAATTTGTTAAATAAAGTCTATTTTCTTGCTTTTATTTTATAATTAAGATAAAATACTATCTATATATAGAGGAAAAAACATGAAAAAAAACATTCTAAATTTTTTAAAAAAATATTTTATTGCATCTTATTTTATTATTTTTACACTTATGATTCTTCATTATCCTAATGAGTTCTTTCATGGAGATACAATATCTTATTTAAAATATAATTTAGATATTCAAAACTGGGGAAGATTATTTCTTCTTTTTATAAGTATATTTATGTATTCCATCCTATTTATTCCTTTCCTTGTTTTTTCTAAAGTAAAATATATAGGATGGATTCCTTTGGCTATATTCTCTATATTTACAGGATTAGAAAAATATATATTTTATCTACAAGGGAATCATACTCCATGGAATATTGCTTTTAATGAAGGAATGTTAATTAATTTTTTAGTGAATCCAACTGGAATTAAAGATTCTTTTGAAACATATGGTGGAGATATCCATTTCTTCTTATATTTGTTTTTATTCCCTTTCGTTCTTTTCTTAATATTAATATTTATTAGTCGTAAACTACCTACTATTAAAAAGAATGATTTATATATACCTATAAAAGTTATTTCATTAATCATTATTTTAAATATTCCATCCTTTTTTATTCTCTCTGTTTATGTTCCCTATATGTATAGAGTTCATTATACAATTTTTGAAAAAATATCTTCAACAATTTTTGAATATTCAGGAATAACAAGAAAAAACATCACTATATCTGTAGGGAAAAAAGAAACCCCACAAAATATCATTATGATTATGGATGAATCTATTCGTGGAGATTTAATTTCTATAAATAACCCTAATGAGGAAAAAGTAATGGAAACAACTCCTTTCTTATATACATTAAAAGATGATATAATTAATTTTGGAAACCTGTATTCTACATCAAATTGTTCATATCCTTCTAATGAAGTGCTGTTAACGGGGTTTAATCTGAAAAAAATGAATGAAGTACCCAATTATATAGAAACAACACCAAACATATTTCAATACATGAAAAAAGCAGGATATAAAACTTATTTTGTAGACAATGTTCATAATGGACTATATATGGTTTTTAAATCTTACGATAGAAAATATATTGATACCTTGGTTAATGACTTTAAAAAATATCAAAAAATAGAACCATTTAATAGAGATTTATTTACATTAGATGAAGTTAAAGATATTTTAAATAATGGAGAAAAAAACTTTATTTATATTTTAAAATATGGAGAACATTTCCCTTTTAAAAATGGATTTGATTTAGATAACCCAACATTTAGTAATTTTGGTAAAGATTCAGCTCTACAAGAGTTTAATTTATATATGAATGGATTAAAAAATAGTGTTGATAATTACTTTAAGAAATTAGTTGATATTATTGGCGATACTGATTCTGTTGTATTGTATCAATCTGACCATTCTGTGAATATAACTCGAAACAATAATGGAGACAGAATTAAATTAACTCATTGTGAAGCTGGACTTACCTCATTTCAAGAGATGCATTCTGTTCCCGGAATAATGTATTCTCCTAATAAGAAGTGGTATAAGGGATATCAAAATTTAAAACATGGTTATTCTGCTTCTCATATGATGCCAACAATATTAGACTTAGCAGGGTATAGTGAAAAAGACTATAGTAATGAGTATGGACATTCATTTAAAAACCCTGAAGAATCTATCAGTATAATAAATATGAATGGGCTTTTCTATATTGGAGAAAATAACACATCAAATATATATAATCATGTAGATATAGATTCAAGAAAAGACATTCATAAATTAAACAAACGTAGAGTTTTAGAAAATACTTTGGAAAATAGACATTTTATTATTAAAAAAGAAGATAAATAAAGCTTATATTAAGGTTAATTTAAGTAAAATATAATATATAATAGAAGGATAAATTAATGACGTTTCATGAAGAAGTAGAAAATATTTTAAGTAGGAAACATTATCTACTTATAGAAAATTATTTTGAATTACAAAAAGTAGCTGAAAAAAAATACGGTAGGAATACAATAGTATTTATGGAAATAGGTTCATTTTATGAAACATATGAAACTGAAGAATTGGGTAAGTCAAGTGAAATATCTAAAATATTAAATATAATGCTGACTAAGAAAAATAAAAAGATAAAAGAAGTTACTGAAACAAATCCTAGATTGTGTGGGATACCTACTGTTTCTTTAGAAAAACACCTTCAAAAGCTAAGTTTAGAAAATAAATGGACAATATTATTAATTGGTCAAGAAGGGAGACCACCAGATATGACAAGATATCTTCAAAAAATAATTAGTCCAGGAACAAATATTGATTATATTGATAATGAAGATAAAAAGTATATTGCTTCTATTTATTTAGAAAAAAATAATAAAGATATTTATTCTGCTGGACTTACATTGTTAGATCCTACATTAGGAGAAATTTTAATATATGAAAACTATGGTAAATCTAATGATAAGGAAATTATTGTGGATGAAATAAATCAAATATTGAATACATATAATATTTCTGAGATTATTTATACTGGTGAAGATGAAGGATTAATTAAAGTTGATAGACCTATTATAAGTAAAGATATTCAACGAATAGATATTTCTTATCAAGAAGAGCTTATAAAACACTCATTTAATGTAAATACAGAGTATTTTTCAGCCATTGAAGGTATTGACTTAGAATTAATGCCATTTGCTTTAAATTCATTAACTATATTATTAGACTTTGTTATTGAACATAATAAGTTAATAGGTGTATCTTTACAATTACCAAAGCAAATTTATAGTTCTAAATATATGTATTTAGGGAATAACCCTATTTCTCAATTAGATATATATAATAAAGATGGTTTAGACTTAATAGATATTATAAATAAAGGGATTACATCTATTGGACGAAGATTTATAAAAGAGCAAATATTTAATCCATTAAAAGATATTAAAGAAATTCAAGATAGATATATTATGAGTGAGAAATTTATAAATTATCCAGAGAGAGAAGAAATAGAAGATAATTTAAGAGGTATTTATGATATAGAAAGAATTATAAGAAAATGTGAAATTGGAACTATTCAACCATTTGAATTTTCAAATCTACATACATCATTAACATATATTAAAAATATTGAAGAAATAAGAGATATTGAAGATATTAAATTTGATGAATCATTAAATTCTTTAAGAGATAAATTTGATTTTGAGATTATGGCTATGTCTAATCTTACTAACATTACAAGAACATTTATTAAAAAAGGTTTATATCCTGTATTAGATGAAGTACAAGAAGGAATAGATAAATTAGAAAAAAAGAAAGAATTATCTATACCTAATGTTTTTATTATAAAAGAGAGTGATATTGATGGATTATATTTAGAAATCACAAATAAAAAATATGAAGAATTTAAGTCACATTTATCTAAATATACTATATTAAATGTAAAAAGTTTAAAAAATAGTAAAAAAATATTTTTACAAGAACTTTCTAATATCTCAGATATGTTAGTTATATTAAGTGATAAATTAATTAAGATTACTAAAGAAATATTTTATTCTGAAATAAAGAATTTAGATATTGAATTAATTCGTTCAAAAATTGAATTTATTTCATATATTGAATTTTATATAAATAATGCTAAGTTATATGAGAAAAAATCTTATTCAATACCAAAATTAATAGAAAGTGATGAAAACTTTTATGAAGTTGACTCATTGAGACATCCTATTGTAGAATCAATTGAAAAAGAATTATTTATTCCTAACAATATACAATTTGGATTAAAAGAAAAAATGGACAATCCAACTGATATTAATTTTATTGACGATAGGGTAAATGGATATCTATTATATGGTCAAAATTCATCAGGAAAGACTGTTCTATCTAAAAGTATAGGAATATCTATTATTCTTGCTCAGGCAGGTTTCTTTGTTCCAGCTAATGAGTTAAGAATGTCTATTTTTGATTCATTATTTACAAGAATTAGTGGTAGTGATAATTTAAGTAAAGGATTATCAACATTTGCTGTAGAAATGTTGGAATTAAAAAATATATTAAATAGGTCTAATAGTAGGTCAATGATTATTGGTGATGAGATAAGTCATGGAACAGAAACTATTTCTGGTCTTTCTATTGTTGCTTCAACAATATTAACATTAAGAGAAAAAAACAGTTCTTTTATTATAGCTACTCATTTACATCAATTAGATTCTATTTCTGAAATTTCAGAAGCTAAATCTATAAGCCCAATTCATTTAAGTCTTGTTTATGATGAGAATAAAGACTTATTAGAATATAACAGAAAAATACAAAAAGGGAAAGGTAGTTCTATTTATGGACTTGAATTTGCTAAATCATTAAAATTACCTGCTGATTTTTTATCTAAGGCTTATAAAATTAGAAAGGAAATTGCTAATGACTTAACTGGGTTAGAAGAGTTAACTAAAAAGAGGAAAAGTAAATATAATAGTTCTGTATATATTGGTATTTGTTCAGAGTGTGGAGATAAAGCTGAAGAGGTTCATCATATAAATGAGCAACAATTTTCTAATGAGCATGGTATGATTGATCATATAAGAAAAAACAGTAAAGCTAACTTAAAGCCACTATGTAAAAAGTGTCATGATAAGGAACATTAATTCTATTTTTATTTAATTTGATATTAATAAGGTATAATTACAAGTTAAAAATTAAAAAGTGGAGGAATCGATATGATTTTAAAAACAATTATAGTTAGTTGTCTGTTATTTGTATCAGCTAATGCAAAAAGTAATTATGCTCAAAAAATAGCTGAAAAGACAATCCATTTTTCTGATGGGACGATTAAAAAAGGTGGTCATAGAAATTGGAGAAATAATAATCCAGGAAATTTAGAGTATGGTAGATTTGCTAAAGAGAATGGAGCTATTGGAACTGATGGTAGATTTGCTATATTCTCATCAATGAGTGATGGATATAAAGCACAAGTTAAGTTATTATCAGGAAAGAAATATAAGAACAAGACATTGTCTCAAGCTATTAAAAGGTATGCTCCTCATTTTGAGAACAATACAAATAGATATATCTCTTTTCTTTGTAAAAGACTGAATATATCCAGACATAAGAAATTAAAGCATTTATCTTATAGTAAAAAAATAAATTTAGTTAAGTTAATGGCTAAATATGAAGGAATGAAAAGAGGTTCAATTTTTGAAAGTAAAAGACTTTATAAATTATCTAGTAGAAATAAATTAGATGCTTATTTAAAGGAAGATGCTTCGGTTATTTTTGATATGATTTTAAATCCTAAAAAGACAAGACTACATAAAATATTATTGAGTTCTTAAAAAGAATTCAATTAGAGAAAAGGGTGAATCCCTTTTTACTCTACATCACTTTCAACAAAATTATCCAAATGACAGTAATAATTATTTTCACTAGATAAACTAATGTAATAACTACTACCGCCAATGAATCCTTTCATCTTTTCAATATTAGACATATTACATTCATGTCCAATAAATGACTGATTAAAAAGTTCTTCTATCTTATCCTTATAGAACTCAATAGTTGAACCTTCCTCCTCAATCAAAGCGAAAATTCTACTTTTTCTATGACTTAATTTCTCTATAAATTTAGAGATTTCTTTATCAGAAAAGTATTTCATTGCTTTTGAATAGTCTTCTTTATCAAAAGAGATGTGTTGAGTCCATTGAGGATCCATATGCATCTTTCTTTTGATATTAAATAATTTTTGAAAGTCATTAATTAGTTGTTTTAACTTCTTAATTTCTTTTATTATATTATCAGATACGTTTATATCTGAGACTATCTCTGGTTCATGTAGTTCAAAATCAATTTTATTTAAAATACTTCTTAAATATTCATGATTTTGATCTACAAATTCTGATGATGAAGGCAACCCTGAAGATTGACCTTTATCTATACTCTCAGTAATATAAGTTGTGAGACTTTCAGAAAAACCTTCTACAGTTTTCCATTCTCTTAACTTTATACCTAAAATTTGAGAAGTGCTCCGTAAATCAAGTTCTGTCATAGCCAATACTGTCCTACTTCCGTTAGAAGTAATTAGTGATTGAGCATGCTTAACAAGGTTATTGTAAACAATTATGATTTTTTTGAACTCTTTAAACTCCTTTGATTCTCTCTTGAAAATTTTTCCAAACATAAGTTACCCTTGGAATACTATCGAGGTGAGTCTTTCAATTTCTGAAGCCAAATTAGAAACATTCTTTGTCAATTTATTTACTTCCTCTTTTGACTCAGAAAGTTCTTTTTGAATCTTCACATTCTCAAGAGAAGCCTCTTTCAACAATGCTAATGTCTTCTCAGCCTCTTTTGCGACAGCTGACAATCCAGTAGACTGGATAGCTTCCGTAGCTATTTCCATAGCTTCTTTAATAGCTATTTCCATAGCTTCTTTTTTCATTGACACATTTAATAAAAAATCTTCATATTTATTTTTAGCATCAATCATCCCTTCTAAAATCATTTTCATTTTTTCTTCTGAATACTCTTTTGTTTTTGCGATTGTATCATAAGAATCATCATTATATTCAATGATTATTGCACCATCTTTTTTAGCTTTCGCCGTTTTTAAGTTCTCTAAGTCCAATGCAAACATTGAACCTTTTGGTGTTTCTACCATAATAATTTTTTGCATTATGCTTCCTCCTTATATTCAAGAGCCATTTGATTTGCTCTTTCTGTATTCATTGAAATTGCTAGTTTTACATCTTTTTTACCAGATTCAATTCTAGCGTCTATCTCTTTGGCTCTTTTTTCATACTCAGAAGCTCTTTTTGAAGCAATTGCCAGTTCTTTCTTGCCAATTTGCTCACCATCAAGAACATTCTCAACTGTTGAAAAAATACTCTCTTGAATTGTTTGATCCAAGCTAGTTGTCAATTCTCTCAGTTTCTTAAACTGATTGAGGTGTTCATTTGCTTCTGAAATTGTGCTAAATGCAGCAATCTTTCTTAACAATCTGTCTTTGTTCGCAGGTGTATTCTCTGTGATTTTCATCGCAATACCCTTTGTAACAACCTCAATTTGCTTTAGATTCCTAATTTCTTCTTTAAATTCAATAACTTGATTATTTAAACCAAGTAATAGTTTTTCTAACTCAAAGATATCCATTGAATCTTCTTCAGCATTCTCAAGAGCAAACATTACTTTTGTTCTTAATGAAACTGTTTGTTCAAAAGATTCATTCAATTCTTTTCTTAATGAATGAAATTTTTGAACTCTTTTAGTGATTTTTTCACCAGTTTCTGTCATGTTATCGTATACTCTATATACGATTTCTTTAATTGATTTACTTTCAAGATGTTCTTTCTTCATATCTTTGTAAGTCTCTTCCATCTTTTTACCAAAATATGGAATCTTCGTCAGTTGCTTCGTCGCAGACTGCATAAAGCCATATGGCTTAGCAAGATTCTCTTGTGTTTCAATGAACACCTTTAAATCATCAATCGCCGCAACTTTTTCAACATCTGAAAGTTGAATCGATTCAGATATCTCTCTTAAAGTCTCTGAAGATTCAGCATTAATGCTTAGCATCTCTGTTTTTAAATCATCAAAAGAAACTAATTCTTGAGGTTCTTCAAACTCTACTTCAAGTTCTACATCTTCAACTTTCTTAGCTTTTTTAGCTTTTTTAGCTTTTTTAGCTTTTTTTGCTACTTCTTCAACTTCAACTTCAACTTCTGCATCTATAATTTCGTTCATCATTTTTCCTTTTTCTTTAATTGTAATAGCCTCATCAATGTGAGACACAGCTGATTGGTATTGAGAAAATTCTCCCATCGTAGCACCATTTTCTGGTGGTTTAATGGTTTCTCTCATTGTATATAGTCTTTCGAGACTATATTCTAAGTATTGATTCATAAGTTTCCTTTAATTGTCAATTCATATTAGTTTAAATAACATAAGAGCTACTTACATTATTTAAACACCTTTGTATAAAATATTTTATAGAATAAAAATTCTATGTTTTGTTATAGGATAAAATCCTCTAAAACTCACATTTGATCAAAAAAGAATAAATTTTGATAAAATCCCTTATTAATCAAGGAGAATATATT
>Ga0256824_10000062_pt1 | contig 33475 bp, 42 predicted proteins | sample CV67metaG_FD_191570 | JGI IMG/M metagenome (GOLD analysis project Ga0256824, IMG submission 191570) | Hydrothermal vent microbial communities from East Pacific Rise, Pacific Ocean - CV67 | ecosystem: Environmental > Aquatic > Marine > Hydrothermal vents | place: Pacific Ocean: East Pacific Rise...
ACCCCTCCAGTTAATCCATCTTAATCCATCTTAATACATCTTAATACATCTTAATACATCTTAATCCATCTTAATCCATCTTAATCCATCTTATCCATTGAATACCATCTTAATACATCTTATCCATTGAATACCATCTTAATACATCTTAATACATCTTAATCCATCTTAATACATCTTATCCATTGAATACCATCTTAATACATCTTATCCATTGAATACCATCTTAATACATCTTAATACATCTTAATACATCTTAATCCATCTTAATACATCTTATCCATTGAATACCATCTTAATACATCTTATCCATTGAATACCATCTTAATACATCTTATCCATTGAATACCATCTTAATACATCTTATCCATTGAATACCATCTTAATACATCTTATCCATTGAATACCATCTTAATCATTCTAAGATAAAAAAGTATATTTTAAAATAAGACTGTAGAATAAAAAGTCACTCGAGTTGTTGATGTTGGGATAAAAATATAATTTAATAAAAGATAATTTATAAAGTTTTATAGATTAATCTGTAACCATTTAATGTTAATATAAAAATATAATTTGATTAAATAAATATACTTTTTTATAGTTATAAATATATAATTTAATTTAATAAATGATGTGTTTTATAGTGAAATCACCTCATCGTTAGCCCTTGTTTAAATCGCTTGTATATTAAGTTAAATTATATTTTTAATGTTCTTGACCTTCTAAGTTATAAAATAAGTTAAAATACGGGATGTTTGAGGTTATATAGGGGTATGCCTCTTTTTTATACAATACCGCCCCTAAAAATGGGGGTATTTACAGATTACAGAAATACCTAAATACAACTATCAAAATAAAAAAAACAAAAAAAACCGAGAATATTGACAAAAAGTAAAAAAATATATATAATTAAAGAAAAAGAGGTATAAATTATATGTTTGATAAACTAAAAGAGTTATTAGGGGACAATACAGAGGCAATAAGTGAATTATCTTCAATAAGTGATAATTATAGTAAATTAATTGAGAGAGCAGACAAGGCTGATAATTTAGTAAGTAATTTAAAGGAAGAGAAAAGTAAAATGAAATCTTTTATAGCAGCTACTAAGACAGCATTAAATATTGAGGAAGGTGAAGAATTATCATCAGAAACAGTAAATAGTAAATTTGATACTATTAAAACTAAATTAAAATCAACAGGAAGCAAGAAAGAACAAGACTTAATGGACCAGATAGCTAATTATGAAAAAGTTGTATCAACATTAAAGAGTGAGAAGGAGGAAGTAATTACAACATCCAAAGCAAATGAACTTGATAGATTGTTAGAGATAGAGTTATTAAATTCAACACAAGGGATAGATACACATAATGATGATTCAGCAAAAGTAATAAGGGATTTATTAAAGAGTGGGTTATCATATGAGGACGGTTCAAGTGTATATAGAAATAACGAGGGTTCAATAGTAAAAGGGGCAGATGGGATAACAAACAAGAGTTTATCAGATACATTAGATGAGTTAAAGGACAATGAGAGGTATTCATATTTATTCAAAAGTAAGAAGACACCAGGGACTGGGACAGAGACAGCAGACAATGGAAAAGGTGATATTGAGGACGATTCAATTGAGGCAAGAATGGCAAGAAGAGCAGCGGCGAAATAGGTGTAAGAAATAGTAGTCAAAAAAATATGTTATACTTTGAGTAAGAAAATTTTTGTTATGTTAGCAAATATATCTTGATAATTGATTATTGAGAAGAATTTATTTTCCAAATTAGAGGAAACATTGTTTTTGACTGAGTCAAGAAGTTTAAGAGATTAACGGGTTTAATTTTAAGGACAACAATAAAGTAATCACAATAAAAATAAAAAAAGAGGATAAAAACTATGGGAACAAATCAAGCAGACATAAGATTAGTAGAGTTGTATACAATGGAAGATTATATGAAAGACCTTTCAGAGAACACATTACTAAAATCAGGACTTGTTAAGACAAGTAAGACAATTAAAGAGAAAATTAACGCGGCAGACTTTGGACTATCATTAAGATTACCATACATTCCATCACAAGCATTTGATGAAGGTGAGATTGTAGATGATTCAACAAATGAGATTCAAGGAACAGGGATTGTATTTGGACATATGACAGCAGCATTAAATAACAGAGCTAAGGCATGGGATTTTGCTAATATCACTGAGCAAGTTAAACCAGGACTTAAATTAACAGATATCGTTGTTAGAGAAGGTCAAAGATGGCACAACAAAATGTTAGAGAAGATTCTTGAGGCATCATTAGATGGTGTAATAGCGTCAAACATTGCTAACGAGGGTGGAGACATTGTTTTAGATAATGGAACAGATGCTATCGATTGGAGTACAATTGTAAAAGCAAGAAATTTAGCACATAAGCAAACGTTTAATCACATTGTAATGGGAATTGATGTAGCATCAGTATTAGAAGTTAAATACCCTGAGTTATATATGAGAAAAGACAAAGTTTTAGGATATGGAATGGATACATTCGGTGGAATGAAAGTTATTATATCTGATACATTAGGAGCAGAGGCAGATGCTAAGAAGACAGTTTATTTACTATCTGATGGAGCAATAATTCAAGATTTCAAAGACATTGATGGAACAATAGGTTCAGCAGGACCATTTAAATTAGTTGAGAACAAAGCAGCTGGTATGGGTGGAGGAAATAAGAAGTTTATTTTCAATATGGCAGAAGTTACACATGTAGATGGATATTCTTATTCAGTAGCACCTACAAAGACAAATGGTTATACATTGGCAGAGTTGGCAAACCCAGCACTATATACAAGAGTAGCACCACAAGAGAACACAGGAATCGTAGCTATAAAAACAGAAGCTAAGTAAGACCTTAGGGGGCACTTGCCCTCTTTAAAGAGAAGCTTGCTTCTCACATCAAAATAAAATACCACAAACACTTTTCAAACATATATAAAATATGATATAATACATTAAACAGCAAGAGGATATTATAATGACTAAAAGAGAAATAATGGAATATTTAGAGAACAACAATATAAAGTATGATGAGAAATCATTAAAGGCAGAGTTGCTTGAAGTGATTGAGAAGCATAAGGGAGAGAAAGCTGAGAAGGTAGCTGAGAAGATTGAGAAGATAAAGGAAGTGAAGGAAGTGTCAGTGAATACTGGGAGTGATTACACGGGGATTAAGTTTATGAATGGTTTTTATATTGTATTAAGGGACAATACAGCGTTTAGGACAGCTAAGGAAGCGGCAGAATATAACGGTAGTATATAATGTTTAAGGCATATACAAAGGTAGATAAGGAGACTGCCAATTCATATATTACAGTTGATGAGTTCATTGAATTTCAGACGATTGATTTTACATTAACAACATTAATAATGCCAAATAATGAGCAAGAGATATTATTAATGAATGCGACACATATAATTGATTCATATTATAAGTATGTAGGGAGTAAGTTTGATAGTGTTCAGAATCTTGAATTTCCAAGAGATTTTGAGGTAGAGGCTATAAATAAAGATATAAAAAGGGCTACAGCACAGATAGCATATGATTTATATATAAACAAAGAGGATTATTTATCAGGTGGAACAGTGAAGAGAGAGAAATTTGAAGGAATGGAAGTAGAATATTTCAATAACAGTTCAACAGATGAGATAAAGGGATATACATATAAGTTAATAAAGAAATATGTAGATTATGGACAGATATTAGAAACTTGGAGGTCATAAGATGAATTCAGGAGATGCTGCGAAAAGATTAGTAAAAAGATTTGGAACAGAGTGTAAGATAGTTAAAACAGTGAAGGGAACATATAATCCAACACTTGGGAAGCATGAAGTAGTTTCTGAGGAAGAGAGGAAGGGGATTATAGTAGTTTTATCAAATACATTAAATAAATCAAGCAAATTCGATTTAGATTTAGATGTAAATATTGATGAGGGAGAGATAGTAGTAATTATTGACATTGATAAAGGGATAGATATAGCAGAGAGTATTATTCATAATGGGAAAACATATGATATTATAAAACATAGGGAGATAGAGCAGAAAGGGGTTATTTTATTACATAAGTTAGTAATAAGAGAAGTAAAATGAGAGAGTATTTAGATGGATTAAATGAGTTTATTGAGAGTGTGGATGATGATGTGATGGAGGAGACGAGGGATGCTTTCCAACATTATCAGGACAATTTATTAACTCCAATAACACCTATTTGGACAGGAGAGTTGGAATCATCTTATAATAAGGTGAGGATAGAGGGGAAGAGCATAGTAATGAGTAATAGGGCACAGCATAGTATGAGAATTTTATGGTGGGCATCAGCAGTATTTGGGGAAGGGATGTATTCAAAGAAGTTGCCAGATGGGATGCGGCCAAGTTTAGTAGATTTTATAAATAAAGAGGGGGGAGACTTAAAATGAAACAATATGAATTAAAGGTAGCGATAGAGGAGTATTTTGCTAACAGTATAGATGGTGTAGTATCAAAAGTATTTTTTGACACAGATGATAATGAGTATAAGAAGGGGATATATTTAAAGTATATAGGACAGACACCTAAGTTAGTTGAGTTAGGTGTTGGAAAGGAAGGTTTTGATATAGTAGCAACATTAAGGATAACTATACTAAGTGATATGCCAACAAATGTATTTAAGTTAATGGGAGAATTAGAAGGAGTAATAAATTATAAGACACTTAATAAAGTTTATTATGTAGAGAGTTTTGTGGGCGGTAGCACATTTAAGGTTGACAATTCAGGATTGTATCAGGGGTTTGTTGATTACAGTGTAAGATTATGTCAATAGATATATATGATATAATAATAATATAAAAAATAAAAAGAGGTAATAATATGTCAAAGTGTATTCAGATTTCAGGAAAGCAAGGTTCATTATATATAAGAGATGAAGACGAGTTCGGTAAGAGTTATACAACAGGGTTTAGGAAGGTTCCATTTAATAGTTTATCATTAAGTGAGTCTCAAAACACAGTTAAGAGTGAAGAAATAGTATCAGGAAAGGAGCCATCAAGACCAGGAAAAGGAAATCTTGAATTAACAGGTTCAGTAGAAATGTATTTAAGAAGTGAGGCTATTTATCCATGGTTCAAACCATTGTTTGGAAGTGTTTCAACAGTAGCGGCAGGAGCTTTACATAAGCATACATTTACAAATACAGAAGGATGTTCAGATTCTATTCAATTAGATTTACAATATAAAGGAGAAGGTGTTTCTTATAAAAATAAAGGTGTTAAAGTAAATTCTATGAGTTTTAATCTTGTTGAAGAGGGAGATGCTAAGGTATCTATGGATTTAATCGGTTCAAGACAAAAATTAGTTAAGATAATCCCAGATTCATTTGAGATTGAAGTAGAAGTAGCAGCAAACATTAATAGTAAGACTTTGGATGTAGTAGCAGGATTTGATTTTGACGAGTTAAGTGTTGGAGACAATGTAGTAATGAGTTTTGTAGGTGGAACAACAGCATCAGCATATACAGGAGTTAAATCTTTAAAGTTAACAGCAGGACATGGTGTTTCAAGATATGACAATGTTTTAGTAAATGGTGTAGAGTATGATGTAACATCAGTAGCAGGGGACATTATAAGTTTAGGAGACAACATTACAGTAGCAGCAGGAGATACAGTAGAAGTATTAAATGAGACTAACAAGGTTGTATCAAAGGATGTTGCTCTTTCAACAATTACATTAGTGAATGGAATTAAGAAAGATTTAGCGGTAGGAAGTAAAATAAAAGTTTCTAAATCTCAAAGTGATAGATTATATGGAAAAGCGTTTAACAACTTTTCAGTATCAATTAATTCAGGAGATGGAAGATTAACAACAGGGATTGAGAGTTTTACATTAAATTTCAATACTAATAAAGAAGCTAAGAGAGATATCAATTCAAGTGGTTCAGTAAGTTCAATTTCAGATGGTGATATTGAGATGACAGTTGAGTTAGGTCTTTTATTTACATATGAGAAAGCACAATTATTAAATGATGCTAAGAATGGACTTGTAACTGATATGACAATTACAATGACAAACGAAGATGGTGAAACATTAGAGTTTATATTACCACAAGGAGATTTAACTGGTTCAACACCAGAGACTACACCTGCTGGAATATCTACAACAATTACATTTACACCATTTGCTACAGAAGCAAGTAAGATGTTAAAAGTAGAATTAACAAACTCAATAGCTTCATATTAAGACAAGAGGGCCTCTCGGCTCTTGATTTATTTTTCTTTATCTTGTATAATAAAAGAAAAAGAGGAATAATATGTTAAAAATCCAAACAAAAGTAAAAACAAAAACAATTACAAACAAAGATGAAGTATTTAAGGATAGTGATTTTTCAGGAGTAGAATTTTCAGTAGATATCAAAGAGTTAAAGTATGATGAGTTAATGGCAATTGAGAAGGCATCTGAGAAAACTGATGATATGAAGGCAATGATGAAGAAATTTTTATCTTCTCAGATTATATCATGGACTGGATTTTGTGATGAGGATGACAAGGAGATTCCATTTTCAAAGAAAGCATCAGATGAGATATTTGACTATACAGGAAACTATGATTTTGCTGTAAAATTAGTGGAGGCTATTCAATTAGCATTCATTGATGTAAAAGAGGAAGAACTTAAAAAAAAATAGAAGATACATTTAGATGGGCTATGTTAAAGCAAGCTAAATGTTCTAAATGTATAAAAGATTCAAAAAATCTTACAGGAGGGGAACCTGTCTGTAAGTTTGCTACAAAAGAAGAGAACAACAATCCATATATAAAATTAATAGAATATGAAGACGGTTATGTTTGTGATAACTATCATGAATGGGTAAATGGGAATTATTCAAATAAGATAATAACAATATTAATGACAGGATTTAGGATAAGGGACATGAATGGAAATATTGAGATAGGTTCATTAATTAAATATCTTGAATTGTATGTTAATGATGAGAATGATAGAAGAAATTATTTAGAGTTAATATTAAGTGTTGCTATTGAATATGACAGTAAAGATGATATTAAAAAGAATGAAGATGAAGAAAGTGATATAAAAGAAGAGAGTCAAGAAGGTGATGAGTGGCAATAGAAAATAATGATATAATTATATAAAAGATAGAGGTATTTAATAATGGCAATTAAAGGAGAGAGATTAAATTTAAAGATTAATGTTGATGTTAAGGGTGGGGAGAAGTTTTCAAAGATAACTAAGGACGCCAAAGCACAAGAGAAGGCATTAATATCTCTAAATAAGCAATTAAAACTATATATAACAGGGATGTCCAAGATAAAGGGAACTGTATTTCCAAAGGCACCTAAGAGTCTATCAACAAGTTCATCAAGTGCTACAAGTAGTGAGGGTGTAAAGAAAAGAAATAATGAGTTAATAAATACATTAAAGATAGAGAAGGATATAGCAAAAGCTCTTGGAGACAATAACAAGGTATTAAAGATAGAGCAAGCTATAGTAAGAGAAACTTATAATGAGAAAAAAGTATCAATATCCAAGATAGAAGAATTAGAGAAGGCACAACTTAAAGCATTTGAGGCGAGAGAGGCTAAGAAGCAGGCTATTGAGAAAGGAAGACTTGAAGCTATAAGAAAGGCTAAGGAAAAAAGTGACTTAAAGATAATTGCTGCTAAAGAAAAGAGTGATTTAAGAGAAGAGAACATAAGAAAGAGAGCAATAGCGGCTAAGGAGAAGAGTGATTTAAGAGAATCAAAGTTAAGAATTAAGGAACTTGCTGCTAAAGAGAAAAGTGATTTAAAGGAAGCTCAAAGAAAGATAAAAGAGATTGAGGCAAGTAAGAAAGTTGAGGCTAATAATAATAAAAAAGAAGGAATAAATAAGGATAAGAATAATTTAAAGGAAATTGTTAAAAAAGAGAAAGAGATAGCAGAGGCTAAGAAGAAGGCGTTAATAGAAGCTAAACTAATGAGAAGAGTAAGTAAAGATATCCTAAGAATAGAAAGGGATACTTATAAGGCTGTTGGGAAAAGAGGGTTAGCATATTTAAAGAGTCAGCAATTATCTAAACAGAATTATATTGATAAAGGGATATCTCCTGATAAAATAGCTAAATATGAGAAGGCACAAGAGAAAGAATTCAATGACATAGCTGAGAAAAGAAGAAAGACGGCAAAAAGAGCTCAGGAAGTATTAAATGATAGAAGACAAAATGCTGCTTTAAGAGAGATAAGATTAAATAAGAAATTAGCAAATGAAACTGAAAACAGATATGAAAGAGAAAAGTTAAAGATACAAGAGATAGTTGCTTTAAAGAAAAAAGCAGGTCAAAGCGATAGTAGTATAGCTGCTTATGAGAAGGAGCAAACTGTATTAAATAAAATAAAGAATGACTTATCTAAAAGTGTTTTTCCTTTGGACAATGTTAAAAAGGCAAGTAATTTATTTGATAATTTATCATTAAATATAAAGGAATCAATAGTTAATAGTAAAAAATTAAGTGCTACTTTTAGAGTTATGTCATTAAGTGTAAGAACTGTGGTTAGGTCTGTAAAAATATTAAGAAAAGGTATAAAGGTATTAGTGACTCCATTAAAGATAGCAACAGGTCTATTAAAGAAGATGGCATTAATTGGAGCATCATTTTATGTAGCAAAAGCTTTTATAGGTAATATAATTCAAGGATTTGGAGATTTTTTTCAAGTTGGAGCTATGTTTGAAGATACAAGAATTAAATTAACAGCTTTAACAGGTTCCGCAAAAGAAGCTGGCGAAGCGATGACATTTTTAAGAAAATATTCAAGAGATGCCGCTATAGACCTTACTGCTGCTGGTTCAACATTAGCAAAAATGTCCGCATATGGTATAGGAACAGTTAGGGAAAACATTAAGTATTATAAGATATTTGCTGATACTGCTGCAGCAACAGGGAAGACAGCAGACCAGGTTTCAGAGGCTATTGTTGATGCGATGCAGGGTGAGAATGAGAGAATGAAAGAGTTAGCTATTAGAGGTAGAATAGCTGGTGACAAAGTTGTATATACATATAAATCAATAACTGGTGAGATGAAAAAAATTGCTGTTGAACAGAATCCTGATAAAATATTAGGTGCGTTAACAACAATAATGAAAGATAAATATGAAGGTCAAATTGAAGCTATTTCAAGAGGATGGAATGGAGTAATACAAAGAATAAAAAATACATGGACTCTATTAATAGATAAGGTATTAACATCTGATGGACTATTTGATAAAATGAAAGATAAGTTAGTATTTATTTTAGATAAGCTTGATGGATTATTAGATAAGAAAGACCCGGAATTATTTAATTCATTATCAAAGAACATAGAAGGTTTTATAGATGGTGTTATTAAGACAGTTAGAACACTTGTATCTATATTTTATGATATTCAGAAAACAATGGCAAGAATTAGCAATAGTTTCGGTGGTAAATTATTTGGATTAGATGGAGATAATAGTAGTAAAACTATAACAAGAAATGATGAAACAAATAAGGAAATTGAAAATGTAAATAAAGTAAGAGAAGAAAAAGAGAAATCTTGGGCAATGGAACTTCTTAGTTATACTACGCTTACTGGTAAATTATCTGAGGCTAAAAACATATTAGTAGATAAGTTTAAGATATTTGATGATGAAGAAACAGAAAACTATTTAAAAGGAATAGAAGAGCAGAAACAAAAATCTTTAGCTTTCTTTGATAGTCTTTTAGAGATGGATGATAATAAAAATATGTCTATGATAAGAGGAATGAATAATGTAAAATATGGTTTTCTGAATAATTTAGAAGACATGAAAGGAGGTTATTTGAATTTCATGACTTCAGTAAGTAATACTAAATTAAATATGACAAATATATTGGATGAAGCTGAGATTAAGAAAGGTATTAAACATTATGATAAGTTGTTGAAAGCTGAATTTAGTAAGTCAGATGGTAAAATAACAGAGTCAAACAAAAAAAATATAAATGATTTAACTAAAATGAGAGATACATATAAACTTATGAAGTCAGAAAATTTACAGTATGAGAGAGCAAGAGTTAAAATAACTAATAAAATGAACATTGCTGATTCTAAGGCACACCTTCATTTATTAGAAACAAAAAATGATTTATCAGAAATAGGTATAAAATATAGAGCTAATGCTGCTGGTGTCCAAGAGTATAATACAGCTATATCAAAAGGTTTAACTCATGAAGAAGCAACTGAATTAAAGATATTGACTATTAAAAAGAAAACACTTAGTCTTGAAAAACAAAAATCAGCAGCAGCAAGGTCAGGAGTTGCGGCAAGAAACAGAAGTTTATCATTACATAAGAAAGAAGTTAAATTAGTTACTGATAAAATGAAGGCAGAAGCTAAGTATAATCAGGAAATGGCTAATCCTGATTTAAGTTATGGAGATAAAAATGAGGAAGAGAGAGCATTCTATGCTGAAAAGATTAAGATTGATTTACTTTTATTTAAAGAATCATTAATTGAAAGTGGATTGGAAATGGATAAAGTTAATGAAGCAATGGATGCTCGTTCTCAAAGAGTTTGGGAAAACTTAAAGAAACAAGAGCAGTCATTCAGTAATGGTGTTGCTTTATATGCTGAAGATTTACAAAAGAGACTAAATGATACAAATGGAATGATGTCAGGATTATTAAATAGTATTGAAGGAAGTATAAATAGTGGATTTGATTCATTATTTGATGGATTTATTGATGGAACTAAGTCAGCTAAGGAATCATTTAGTGATATGGCAAAGAGTATTTTAAAAGACCTATTGAAAGTAACTACAAAAGCTGCTACAATGGACTTGATGGCATTATTTACAGGTAAAGAAGGTGGAGCAGTTGGAAAAGGTGCTACATCATTTTTATCATCATTATTTTCATCTGTATTTTCAGCTGATGGAAATGCTTTTGATAATGGTGGAAAGGTAGATTATTTTGCTAATGGTGGTCAATTTACAAATAGTGTAGTAAATACACCTACAGCATTTCCATTAGGAGTAATGGGAGAAGCAGGACCAGAAGCAATTGTTCCATTAAATAGAGATAACAGTGGTAAATTAGGTATTGAAACACAAACACCTATGTTAAATCAAGTTATTAATAATAATGCGAGTGGAGTAAGAGTAAGTTCAAGAACAGATGAGAGAGGTGTTAATCAATTAACAATAGAGGAGGTGGAAAACCACCTTTCAAATAGATTAGCTAATGGAACAGGGAATTTTAATCAAGCATTAAATAATTCATATAATATAAATAGGAGATAATAGATGAGAACAAATTTGCCAAAATATAAGCAGGATTACTTTGAGAATGTAAATGCTGAACTTATTGAGATAGATACACTGGAGATTAAACATCCAGCGTTATCTAAAACATACAGAATATGTAGAGATACAGAGAACAATAGGTTTAGACTTGAAAACGATAGTATAGTAACATTTACAGCTGTTAACTTTTCAGTGAAACCTATAAGACTTGATGAGAGAATAGAAGCAGCATTAGATTTTCAAATAGATATAGTTAACTTTGAGTTAGTTTCTGAATTAGATAAGATATTTGGGAAGTTTCAAACAGACAACCTTACAATAGTATATAGAACATATATAAAAGGTAAATTAGATTCTCCATTAATAGCTCCAAATTATTTTGAGTTAAAGGGGTTTAATATAAAAGATGGTAAATTAGTAGCATCAGCGACTATACATGAGTTTGTAAATACTAAATTTCCAAAAAGAACATTTGACAGGAGGATATTTCATGGATTCAGTTTTGCTGAGAAGAGCGAATAGTTTAATAGGTAAATCATTTATCAATTGTTCTTATGCTGTTGCGGAGGTAGTTCCAGAGTATAGGGATTTATTAATACCATATGCTGACCCATCAAGTGATAAGTTCAATAGAAGGAGAGCATTTGATGAAGGCAAATCTAAAATGATTAAGTTAGATACCCCAAAAGACGGGGCAATAGCTGCTTTTATAGACAATAGAGGGTTCTTTGGACATGTTGGGATTTATATAAAAGGATATATATATCATTATCAAAATGACAGTAGATTTTTATCAACTGATTCTGATATAATACTAAATACAATGAAATTCTGTAAGATAGAATACTATATAAACGAGGAAATTATAAATGATTACATTAAATAAAAACATATTAGAATCAAAATCAGTAGAATATATTGAATATGAGGGGCTTTTATCAGACTTTATAATGAATGATATATATAGAGAATTATCAGAAGGTTATGTGATTCAAACTGTTTGTAATGATAGTGTGATTGATTTCTATAAAGAAGATTTTGAAATAAGTGAAGGTGATGATATTCAAATATCTATAAGCCCAGCAGCAACTGCTGTTGTAGGGTTTGTAATTAATTTAGCGATAAGTTTTGCTATTGCTTGGCTATTAAAGAAGTTAACTGAACCAGATATGGATGGAATTAAGGATAAGGGTGGAGAATTATATCAAATATCTATAAATAGTATGGAGATGAAACCTGATGCTGTAATAAAGGAAATATTTGGAACATTTTTAACATATCCAGATTTAATTGCTGCACCATATAAGAGATATGAGGATGGAGAGGAAGTTACATTTTTAACAACAGTATTGGGAGTAGGTGAATATTCTATTGATGAGATGTATTTAAATGGAGAGAAAGCAGGAAACATAATATTAAATTCAGTAAGATATAGTAATACAGTGAATAGAATATCTGAAACTATGATTGATGCTTTTGATACTATTATTGAGGATGGTTTTAATCCTAATAGTAATGTTAATGGAGGAACAGTTGATTTTGGAAGTGATAGTGAAATAAGCACTTATTTTAATCCAAATGCTGATATTCAAGGGGCTATAGATGAAAGAAATGCTGGAATGGGAACAACAGGAAACAGTAGAATGATGAAAAGCACAATAGGTGGAAGTAGTAATGGTAGCAATGGAGTTTCTATGACAAGTAGTCATGGAAGTAGTGGACATAGAGTAACAATGGGTGGAACAGCTCATGAAGGAGGTCTTGGGGATTTTTGGGAATCAATTTCAGAAACAATACAAGAGACAGTAAAACATTTAAATGAGACACATATAAATCCAAATATATGTGATGGATATGCTAACAATGGTGTAATGGAATGTTTAAATGTAAAGCAAGACAATTTAAATATAGTTAAATTAGATGGATATGTAAATTCAATATCACAATTAGGAGATGTAAGGTTTAATAATTATAGATATTTAGTTCATGAGTTAGTTGATTTTAAGGATTTTAGTTTAATTGATTTTGATAGGACTCAATATGTAAAGGCTAATCCTGATGATGAAGAAGGGGAACATTTTCAGTTAACAGATGCTTTAACAAAATCTTCAAGATTAGATTATAAATTTCCAATTGATTCATTTGAGGTTGATATTTCAACTCCAGATGGAATATATAGAATTACAGAAGGAGGGGCATTTGATGGACCTGAATCAAAACCTACAACAATTGAATTTGATATATTTTGTTATCAGTTAAATGACCAGGGAATACAAGTAAATGAGCAGTTTTTCCATTGGGAAAAGAAACTTGAAACTGGGAAGAAGCAAAGATGGACAGAGAAATATAATCTTCCAAATGGTTCAGGATGGTATATTCAATTTAGGAATGGAACAATACCTGGTGATTTAACAGACCAGATAGTAAATAACTTTACAATAGATAGAGTAAAGGGATTATCTTCAACAAGTGTAGTCGGAACACAAGGGTTAACATATTTAATATTTAGAATTAAAACAGGGGAAGTATTTAAATCAAATACTAACTTAAAGATAGGAATCAAAGCGACAAGAAGAGGATTAACAAGGATGAATGATGTAGTTAATTATATATGGAAGAGTTCAGGATATAATTTTCTTGAGTTAGCAAATACAAATGAATTACTATCAAAATATCAGGTTCATGGGGCTATGGATGCTTCTGCTCCTTTATATGAACAGATTAATAGGGTTTTAAGAGCACAAGAGTTATATTTAATTCCAACTATAAGTGGATTTAAAGTTAGAGAAGATTTAATAAGACATAATTTAACATATAATTTTGACAAAGCTAATATAATTAAGGATAGTATAGATATTTCTTATATCAATTATAATAAGGCTATTAATGATGGCTATAAGGCTATATATATAGATTATTTAGGAGAGAAACAAGAAGAAGTATATCCATACAATGCTTATCATCCTAAGGAACAGATAATATTTGGGATAAGAGACCAGGCGATAGCAAGAAGAAGAGCAAGAATTGGATATCAAAGAATGATAGGTCAAAGCAAGACTATAAAGATAAAAACTGAAAAAGAGGGATATATTCCTGAGTTAGGGGATAAGATTGGAATAACTGAGAATCATATTTCTGATACATTTGTAAGTAATCAAATAGGATATAATGGCAATGTAATACATCTTGATAAAGAGATTTTATTAAAAGGTAATGATTATGTATCAATAAAGAGTGAGTTAGAAGATAGTGAAGTAAGAAGGAAAGTGTTGACAGCTCCTGGATATACAAGAAAGATAGTTATTGAAGGATATCGTCCTAATCATCACAAAACAGCATTTGTAATTGGAGTTGAAAGAGAACTATATAGACATTATTTAGTAAAAGAAATAAATCCAAGTGATACAGGAGAACTTGAAATAACATGTTTAATTTATAATGAGAGGGTATATTCGTGATTTTATTTAAAAAAGAAATTAAACCTAAAAAGTTTAGTTATTCAAAACAAAGTGGTGAAGCTATACCTTTTGATAATGGAACAATAAGAAAAAGAAATGAAATACAAGGTTTTATCGATGTTTCTGTAAGTTTCCTAATGAATGTTGAGGAATTAACATATTTCAATTATTTTTATGAGACAGAGATTAACAATGGTGAAGATACATTTGAAGCATATTGGGATACAAGGAAGAATAGGTTTACTATAATTAGTGAGATATTGTATACATATAATGAGGGAACTAATGAGTTATGTGAGGTTTCATTTAATGTATCTTATCAATTAAGAGAATGTGATGTTTATAGAAAACAATTATTAGTGGATATAAATAGAGAATTAAGTATATTGACATGGGTAGACCCTGATTTCTTGAATTTCAAAGGTTGTGATAAGAATAGAGAGATGATGAATTTCTTAGTTGATGAAGAATTAGCGATATTATCATTAGGGTTTTCAGAAGCAGGACAATATTATTTTTCAGAAGGATTAGTTGTAATAGATGAGGTTTTACCTACTGATTGTGATGTAGTTGTAGATGATTTAGTATCAGCAATAGATGTTGAGTTATCAGCATTAGGAAATGTGGCTCCAAGTCCATTAGTTGTTGCTAATGTTAGTTTTGAAGCGATAATAAAGAAAATAGGTGATGAGACAGAAAAACATAGAGAGGTAATGACAAAATGAATAAATTTCCAGAAGAATTAGGTCTATTTGACCTTTCAAGTCATAAAAGAACAGATGGTAAATATTTTAATGACTTAGATAAGAAGTTTTTAAAAGTAAATAAACATCAAACTCAACAAGATGGAGTTTTTTATAATGTTAGTTTAGAAATGTGTATTCAAAAGTTTGAAATACTTGAAAGTTTTTTAATAGTTGATTTATATAATGCTTCATTACCATTCAATGTAAAAGTATTAAAAGACAAAGTAGTTGAAATAAATTGTATTATTATGGGTGGAGTAAGCATATCTTATAAAACTAATAGAGTGTTTATTTCTTTTACCATAATTGAGAACTATGAATTATTATCTTAATATGATATAATTAAATAAAAAAAGAGGAAAACAATGACTGAACAAGAAATGATAAATGCTTTTGAAGCACATTCTAATGAAATTACAGCTTTACTTGAAGGAAGTGATGCTACAACTATTAATGGCAAAGATTCAGTAAGAAAAATAGTAAAAAGATTTATAAATACATTGGCAAGAAATTGGAGTATATCAAGAAGATATGTTGTAGGAGATGTAGTTACTTATAATACTAATTTATATCTATGTAAGTCTTGCCATCATGGAATAAATCCAGCTATTGAACCTGACACATGGCTTCAAGTTAATGCTAATGAAAACTTAGGTGAATCAGGATTTTCAAAAAAATGTTGTGTAAGAGAAGGTAAAATTATATCTGGTAATGATTTTTTCTCTTCATATACTGTAAGAGTTAATAGTGATTCAAATCAATTAAAATTTGTATTCAAAAGGGCAGCAGCTAATGACAACTATATTATAATTCCAACTTATGTTAATAAAGATACATATGCTGTTTTTGATTTAGGTGTTCCAGATGAAAAGAAGAATAGGTATGGATTTACATTATTATCAAGAAACAATGCTTCATTGGATTCACACTCAGACGCTGGAACGTCGACTATTGAACAAAGTCATGAACCTTATGAAATAAATATAGCAATAAAGGAGGTTTAATATGAATTTAAATTCAGTAAGTAATTTATATAAAGATACAATAGATAATTATTCAGAAGTTGTATTCAATACAAATGGTGGTGTTGGATTACCAGCTTCTATGGAGACTATTGATAAATTAACAAAAGCACAAGAAGACCATATCGGTGGGTTATGGAATCCAGCAAAATCATATTCATCAGGAGACTTAGTATCTTCTGATAATACAACATTATATATATCATTAATTAATGGTAATACATCGACATTAGATAATGAATCATCTTGGAAAGTAGTTAGAGAAAACTATTTTGCCGATGGTGAAATTAATATTGTTGCCTCAGCTTATATTTCATATAGGTCAGTTGATGAAATGGATGGTGGTAATGGGGTGGGTATCTTATCTCATAATATTGAAGCTGAAGGGATTACGAGAGTTAGATATATAAATAGAGGAACAGTTGATGGTAACGGAAACCCAGTCAAGGATAAAGAAATATCAACAATGGACCTTAGGGTTATATTAAAGGCAGGAGCAAATATAGAAGATGATAAGTATACTGTTCTTGTTAGTTGTCCAAAGTTAAAAGCGTCATCAGGTGGTATGGCATACTCGGCATATACAAGAGTTTTTGACAAAACTAAAACAGGATTTACAATAAGTGCTTCAAGAGATAGGATAGGTAGTGAAGAGTGGTTGCCAGGGTGGTCGAGTGCCTATGCTATCATAAGTGTAGTAATAATAAAATAAGGAGGGTGTTATGGGAAGTTTTAAAGAATGTGATATAAGATTAAAAGGTAAGTTAGAATTAATAACTAAGGCTTTTAATAATACAATGTGTAATACTGAGACAGATATAAACGGTAATAAAATATTTGGATTTGAGCAGGATATAGTTAAATCTATTCCTCAAAATGGGTCTACTTTTAAAGATAATACAATTTATGTAAAAGGAGACATCATTAGTTTTAAAGGGGCAGTTTATGTAGCAAAAACATCCAGTCAAGGTCAGAAACCTTATGATAAATTTTATTTTAGAGAAGTTAATCCTGATTTAAAATATTTAGGTGTTGGATTTAATATAAGAGCATATATATCAAGTAAAGTATCTAATACACCTTATGTTAATGCTAATGGAGATGTTGTTAATAACATGGTTAAAGTTGTTAAATATGGAAATTCAAAAGGTGTTGAAGATGATGGATATTCTTTGGCACCCAGACCATTAGATGCTAAATTCTCTATTGATTTTTTCATGGATGGAAATAATTTACCTACATTTATAAATTTCATGGAACCATCAATGATTAGAAATAATGTAAATGGAAATCAAGAACTTATTTTCCCACATGTTAATTCAGTCCTTCAAGGTGATTCAAAGTGGGCATTACAAGCTGGGGGAACATTTGAGACAGATAAACATTATGCTTTTAATGCTATCGCTATTCAAATGAATACATAATTATGAATATAAGTAACTCTTTCAAAGAACTGAAAAAACATGGAGATGTTTTAATATCAGTTATAACAGGTGACAAGAACTTTATAGATATTAATGGAAACAAATCAATAAGAAATATAGTTTACAATACATTAAAAAATGCTTCATCACAATATAAAGATGGGATAGGTGAAATATATACAAGTAAACTTGGAGCTGCTCAGGAATTAGACCATGAACAGTCAAGAAGAGCTTTTCATAGTATAAATATTAATTTAGAAGATAATAAAACTAAAAGAATGAATACAAGGGTTACATATAATGGACCTTATTTAAAAACAGCAAGAATAGTTAGTTTAGATGATACTATACTTGATTATACAATGTCTAAATATTTTAATGTAGATTCAGAGAATATAACAAAATGGGATTTAGTTAATTATAATATAACAGAAACTAAAACAGGTTCATTTTTCTGGATATATATGCCAAATACTATATCAGAAATAAAAAATTATGGGGTCTTAAATGTTCCTTATTATCAAACAACAGATGAAAGAAGAGGAATACCATTTAGATTACATAAAGAGAGTTTTATAGATGCTGATGGGAATACAGTAGATATGTATCTTAAAATAAGGGAGGGTTAATATGACATTAGCAAAAATACAAGCAATAGTGACAGGTTATGCTGGGAAAGCACAAAAGTTTCTTGATGTTTTAAGTAATTCATCAACTATATATGATAACATTAGTGAAATTGAAGCAGAAATGATAAATAGTCAAGGAAGATATTTAGATGAAAATGCTACAAAAACACCTGGTGATATATATACAATAGCAGAAAAAGATTATAATGAAGGTGTAAATAGTTTTATATATATAGATAATGAAATAGGTAATTTAACTATATTTGATGAAGTTATATTTAGAGAGCAAGATGAGGCAAATATTATATTATCAGGATATTATAGAAGGGAGACACCTTTATTAATTGAGAATGGATTAACGATAACTAAGGTTGGAGCTGATGATAAGTTTAATATTGTTTTTAATGTTACTGAATTAGACCCATTATTTACTTTCTTTATAATTCCAGTTTACAAGGAACAAACATATACTCCAGATGGTCCACCTATTGTAAGAGTTATTAAATCTATAAGTAATGTTAGTATGGATGGATTTACAGTTGAATTTAAGCAAGGGGATAACCTATCAATAGATATGGTTGAAAATTTTAAAGTATTAATAATGAGAGGTAATTAAAAATGAATTGTCAAACAATATATGAGAAAATAATATTTCTATTAAATCATTTCTATTATAGAGGGTTTTTAGATAATTTATGGGGATATGAAGAGAAAGTAAAATCAGCATTAAATAATGAGTATAAGATACCTTATTCATCAACAAGAACATATCAAGAGGGTGATTTATGTTCATTTGAAGCTAATTTATATATATGTCATACTGTAAGCACTAATGTAGACCCAGATAATGGGAATTTTAGATTAATAAATAATGAGAACTATTCTATTCAATGTAAGTTAACAAAGGGGTATTTTAGATATTCAGATAATCTTCAAGTAAATTTAGCTGAAATACCAGAGGATGACTTAATTATAGAAAATAGATTTGTAAGAGGTAATATAAATGGTATTGATAAATCAAGAATATATATAGTTTATTATTATACAGGTTCAGGAGACAATGCTATCTTAATATCTTAATTTACATTTATTTATAAAGATGCTATAATAATATTATAAATAAAGGTGATATAAATGACTTATGATGAAGCAAATGCTAAATTAGTATTATTAACAGATGAATTAACTGATTTATTATCAGGAATTGATTCAGCTGACAAATTATCAACAGAATCTATATGTAATCTATATGCTCAGGAATCAAGTAGTTATAATCCAAATGTAATATATGTAAGAGGAACACTTGTTTTTGTAGTTGATAAATATTATAGATGTAGGGAAGAAAATAAAAATATAGCAGTAACAGATACTAATTATTGGAAGGTGATGAAATGACTTTAACAGAACTAACAACAACATATAACTCATATAAAGAACTTGTAGCAAGAATAAGAGAAGTTTTAACTAACGAAGGAGTAACGACTTTGCCTCCTGAAATGAAAAAGATAATTGAATTAACTAATAAAAGACATACATTTAAGAAATGGGAGTCAGGAATAACATATTTAGATAATGATATAATTTCATTTAATTTAGATATGTATAGATGTTTAGCATCAAATACTGGGATAGACCCAACAGACACTACAAAATGGGTGAAAGTAAATGTATGATGTAGAATTACAAAAAAGATTTAATGATTATGTAGATAGAATTACAAAAGAAGTAAATCAAAATCAAGAACAATCAACAGATTTAGAATATGGATTAACATTATATGGATATGAATCAACAATTATTAATTGGGCTAAGGATGAAAGCTTTAATTTTAACATAGATAAAATTTATGATGAAGGTGATATTGTATGGTATGAATATAAATATTTTGTAGATGATGATGGATATATTGAGGAATCATACTTTGTATGTAAATTAGATTTAACGGTAGGTAAAAAACCTACTGATGATACATTTTTTAAGAGGTTAACATTATCATGAATACATTAAAGAGAAACAGTAATGCTATGTTTTTATACAACAGTAAAGAAACATTAGCAGAAGCAGCATATTTTATAACATCTTGGGAAACAGATGCTTCAAATAAGGTATATATACCTGTAAACTCAGCATATACATACGATTATAGTATAGATTGGGGAGATGGTAACAAGGAACAAATAACTGTAAATACTAATCCTGAACATGAATATGTGAATTCTGGAATATATGACATTAAGATATATGGACAATTCCCTCATTTTTATATAAATAGTAATTCAACAATAGGTTCAAAATTAAGAGATGTAAAACAATGGGGATATATTAAATGGGAGAGTTTTCACAGAAGCTTCATGGGTTCTTTTTCAACGGAGACATTAGTTTCTGTTATTGATAGTCCTGATTTAAGTTTAGTTACTGATTTTCAATTTGCTTTTTATGGTATGAAAGCAAATTTTACAAGTATAAATTGGGATATTCCAATAGCTACAAGTTTAAGTTCTTTATTTCAATCATGTTCAAATTTAAATTGTGATATTACTATTAATGCTCCATTAGTTGAAGATTGTTCAAATATGTTTTCAGGTAATTATTATAGTGAAGGTTTAATAACTGTAAATACAACAAGTGCTTTGACAAACGTTTCAAATATGTTTTATTATCATACAAAGAGAACAGTGTTACCAGTTGTTTCAAATATGAGTAATGTAACGAATTCAAAATACTTCATGAAAAATAACTTTAAATTTAATAGTTCAATTAATGATTTAGTTGATGTAATGGGGTTAAAAACTCTTGAAGGAATATTATTGGGATGTAAAGAATTTAATCAACCGATTTCATTTACATCTAATATTGTGACAAATATGAAAGAAATGCTACATACTTGTAAGAAATTTAATAGTCAAATAACTGCTGATACAAGTAATGTTGTTAATATGGCATCATTATTTAGGGAATGTATAATATTTAATCAAGAGATAATTATGGATACAAGTAGTGTTACTGATATGTCAAATATGTTTAATAGAACTTCTGTTTTTAATAATGGAGGACAACCTTTCTCATTTAATACAAGTAATGTAAGTGATTTTGAAGGTATGCTTACTTATTCATCTGAGTTTAATCAAGACATATCTAATTTAGATTTCTCAAAAGCTACAAATATAGAGCAGTTCTTACAAGGTTCTGCTTCATATAATAATGCTGGACTTCCTATTACAATGAACTTAGATATAATCTACGGTGGATATAGTGGAACTGTCCAAGCATTTTCTGGTTGTAATTCTCTAAATCAAACAATAACATTGACAGGTTGTAATAACTTAAATGGACTACCTCACTTTGTAGCAGGATGTGCTATATTTAATAGTCAAATTAATATAGAAAATACAAGCAAGATATATAATATGTCATATATGTTCTATAACACAACAGCATTTAATCAAGATATTAGTTCTTGGGGTTGGGACTACAGTAAAGTAATATATTATAGTTCAATATTATCAGGAACAGCACTTGATACAACTAATTATTCTAAATTATTGATTGAACTTGATGCTCAAACAGTTAAACCTAATATATCATTTAGACCTGGAAATACATTAACTTATAATTCAACTGCTGAAGTAGCAAGACAAAGCTTAATAGATAATGATTCTTGGACAATTACAGATGGAGGGTTAGTATAGAGACAACCTATTTAGGTTGTTCTACTTTTACTTTATCTTTATTTGAAGGATTTAAATATTCTTGTTGTTCTTTAAGTTGTGTTTTAGCTTGATTATAATCAAAATCAGGAATAATTTCTCCATCAATTAATGTATCCCAAAAGATATCTAAAGGTAATGAATTATTATCTATCATAGTATTTAAAGCAAATATTGTTTGAGAATCTAATTTAGTATCATTAAAATCTTTATTTAATGTAAGTTTAAAATCAATTGACTCACCATAAAATTCTTCTGCTATTGAAATACATTGTTCAATACCTTTTTCAATATTTATAGCTATATCAACTAATAATAAGTTTGAATTCTTATCATGAAGATTTGCTTCTGTTGCTGTATTAAATGTTTTGTTCATAATTGAACTTGTTTTCTTAACAATTTCTTCTTTAATATCTTTTAAAACATTTCTTGAAGTTTCAATAGTTGAACCTTTTGCTTCTACAATTTCTAATCCTTCTTCTTGTTTATTTCCAAAAGATAAAGCTTTATTTACACCTACTTTAACATTATTGTCTTTTCCCATTTCTTGTTCAAGACCATGAAATACATACATAGGTGTATTAGTCATATGTAAGTTATATCTTAAATCAGAATAAATATTATAGTGGTCTAAGTTTAAGTCTGCTAAATCCTCATAAGGCATATTATGACCTGATTTGATTTTTATTAATGGCATTACTCCAATGTTTAATACATCCTCCTTTACTTTTTCGCCATTACTATCAAAGAATTTAATTCTTTCAGCAGTTATATCAATATATATTTCTTCTTCTTTTGTTTCATATTCACTTCCAATTACATCAACTGTAATAACTTGTTTGATTACAGCTTGAACAAGAGTTTTAACTCCATTTATTTTTTTATATTTAGGATTTATTACATTTATTCTATCTATTTGAGTAAAGTATGGATTCCAGTTTACATCAGTAATATCACTACCAGCATCAACCCATACAAATGTATGCCCATCTCTTTGAACTTTATCAGATACATTCATAAGAAATTGATAAATGTTATCTCCTTCTCCATTTATATTATTTATAAATTTATCATATTTTACTTTATAATCTACAATAGGCTTAATTCTAAATAATTTAGATGTAGAATCATCAAGAGCTTCTTTTAGATAGTTATAAAATGAACTTCTGTTTAATCTTTGTTCAAATTTATCATCTTCTTCAAGGGCATGCTTGTCTAAATACTTAGACCCTTGTTTTTTTACACTGTCATTACCAGCATATAATTCACTCATTTTTATTAATTTAGCATGGTTCTCTTTATATTCTGGTGTTTGAAATTTTATTGACATATCTATTTAACCTCTTTTATTATTTTATTATATCATTTTTTAAGTAGGAATATCAACCTGAGTAAATTCCTTCTTCTTGATTGGGAATAAAAAATAAACTAAATAACCTAAAGCATCTAACATATGGTCTTGACCTGATTCTTTATCAGGCTCACCTTTCTTATTATATACTTGTTGATTTAAATTGCTTATTAAATTTTCACATTTGTCATCTATTGCTATTCTGTTCTGATTGAACATAGCATTTACAGATAATACTCTATCCTTTACACGAGGATTCTTTAATTTTGCTTTTACTATAAATCTTGCTTTTCTTAATAGTATTATATCAGATATAGAGGCATCAGACGACTTTGTATTTTTACCTGAAGCATCTGGATATATAAATATATTTCCACCTATATCTTTTTTCATAATTTCTTCAATCATAGCTGGGGTATCATCAACTCCATATATTTCATCAATTATTTCTATTTTACCATTTCTTATATGAGTTATTACAGCTGACATCTTTCCAACGTTAAAGTCCATTCCTATATGAACATCTTCAAAAGTGTATTCTAATCCTTTACTTAAATGTCTCTTCATATCAAATGAATCATATACAACATGACCTTCCAAGTTCATAAATTCACCTGCCATATAAGCATTTAACTTATCTGCTGGATATATCAATCTTAATGAATCAAAATATGATTGTTTTAAATATATATTATCTTCTGTATGACCTTTGATTGGGATATATTTTTCTAAATATTGTTTATCCTCAGCACTTAGTTTTTCTTTCTTTTTAATGTCTCTAATGTTCTTTTCCCAGAATTCCCACATAAATCTAAATCCTTCTGGTGTAGTTGTGACTGAAATACTGTTTTCTCCTGATGTAGTAAGTCTATTTCTTTCAATTATCTTTCTCCACACTTCTTTTGCTTTGTCCCCTGGTAAAGTATCTAATTCATCAATCCAACATCCACCATGTTGATATCCAACAATTTTAGATGGGTCTGACATATTAATAAATTTAATTGTTCCTAATTTTGGAAACTTAATTGTTCTATTTGATTTATTTAAAACATATTGATATCCTAAATCTTGAATAATGGCTTCAAATCTTTCATAAAGAACAGTCTCAATTAAATCATATGTAGGTTCATATACTCCAAACATATATATTCTTCCTTGTTTTTTTAGTTCAGGTCCATATTTTAACATATGTTTCATTGTTCTTATAATACCTGCTTCTGTTTTCCCACATCCAAATCCACCTATCAAGGCAGGAAATGTTGCTTCACTATTTACAAACTCATCTTGATGTTTAAATAACTTTATATCCATCTTTTTAATTTTTTCTTTTGAAGAAACATCGGTATCATCATATAAAATATCATTAAAATAGTCATTATCTACACTAAAATCATCAAACATGTCATCATCTAATGTGTTCCAATCAAAATCACTCATTAAACATCCTCCTCTTTTTCTTTTTGATTATTTGTTAATTTAATAAAGTCTCTATATTCATCAGCAGATAATACAATCTCTTCTTTACCATCTTTAGCATTAAGATTAATTAAATTTAATTCAGCTATCTCAGAACTTAATGATTTATCTTCTTCTAATGATAATCCTCTACTAACACCTAATGTATCTAAAACTCTAAATACTGATTTTTCTTTTCCTTTGGCAATATTATTTCTTAATGCTGTCATTGCTTCATCTACTATTGTGCTATCAATATTATTTAATTCTTCCTTAAATACAGCATTGTCTCTTTTCCAAGTTCTATATGTAATCATCTTTATACCTGATTTCTTTAATGCAGCATTTACATTTCCTGGATTATTTAATAATGTTGTTAAGAAAACAATTTGTCTCTCACTTAATATTTTATCTTTATAGTCTAAATAATAAGGTGAATTTCTTAAAAATCTTTGTTTTCTTTGATATTGATTATATAACTGTTTTTGTCTTTCTTCTTCTCGTTCAGTTAGTTTAGCTGTCATCTCATCAGTATTTCTTCTACCTTTAACTATAACTTCAAATCCTGAATTCTTAGCTAATTCTCTAATTATAGATAACTGGTCTTTTTGATAATCATTAAAATCTAATTCTATCTCCTTACCTTTATTTTCCTCATATTTCTCTTTATTTAACCTAATATCATTCTTTCTTTTCTTAACTTGTTCAGTTTTATGAACCTTTTCTTTAGTTTTTCTAACTACTGGAACCCCTTTTGGCATCATTTACCTCCTTTACTTATTTTTTCTAACATCTCATTTACATTATATGAAATTATTGTTAATTCTTTATGTAGCTTTGGAAAATGAACTTCTACATCTCTTATATCCCTTAAATAATATTCTAAATTATAATACTTATCACTTTCACCTGATAAATCAAAATTAGAAAGCTTTATAAAATTATTTATGTCATCCTTACTACTATCAAGTATTCTATTAAAAAACCATCTGTATTTCTCTAATCCAGCTCTAACTGATAAATCAATTTTAGTTTTAGATTTTTGAAATTGAAATTCAGCTATCTTTAAATCAATCTCAATTTCATCAGGTTCTTTATTGTTTCTAACACATGATATTTCATTGTTTCTTGATTGTGTAGATATAAATGACATATGTAAAACTATCGCTACAATATTGTCATCATAAGAATACAGGACATCTTCAAATAAACTTTCTATGGTTTCTTTATTGTCCATTGTCGTCCTCTTTTAATGATATTATAATCAAGTATTCTATAAAAGTCAATATATGATATAATCTAAATTAAAAATAGGTGATTATAATGTGGTCTTTCTTGACAGGTAAAATGATAGGTATAGGTGTAGCAGTTGCTTTTCTATTTAGTTCTTTTGCTTATGTAAAATATAAAATAGAAAAACTAAATGAAGCTGAAAATAAGATAGTTATGTTGATTAAAGAAAATGAAAAGATATTAGCTGATAAAGAAATACAATTACAAATAAAAGATACATATATAACTAAACTAATAGAAGATTTTAACTTTTATAGACTTAGTGAAGATAAAAAACAAAAAAGAGATAAAGATATAAGTAAAAGTCTTAAAACAGATATATATACATATGATAATGTATTTAAAAAAATAAACCGAGGTTCAAAATGAAAAAAATACTAACAGTATCTATATTATTCTTTATGTTGGAAGGATGTTCAACTAATGAAATAAAAATAGAAAATAAGAAAATATTTATTCCTAACTCTTTATTGAGTCCATCAAAAGAACCTTTGACTCCTGAATTTCATAATGAAGAAGAAATATCTGAATATATCCTTAAACTTTATAAAGGATTTAAAATTAATGAAGGTAATATATATCAAATAAAAGATATAGTTAATAGATATAATTTTGATTTTGATAAGATAAATGAAAAAATAAAAGATGAAGAAAAAATAGATGAAGAAAATACTCTATGGAATTCTTTCACTTCTATATTTAAAATATTTGAGAAAAATAAGAAAGAAAAATAGCTATATAAATTAAGGAATATTATAGAATCAGACAAATAGAGGAATTATAACTCCTCTAAAAACTCAGCATAAGCTGTAATTAATCTGTCTCTATGTAATCCTTTTTCATAGTTAGATGTTTTTGAAGCAAAGAAAGGCTCAGCTATTATAGAAGGGTATCTACCTCTTCTTAAAAATCCATATCCTCTTTTAGTTGTTCTTTTAACTCCTCTATCATCATTTAATAAATAAATATTAAATTTATCTTTTAACTTTAATCCTAAATCTCTTCCTTGTTTACTTAAATATAAAACTTCATGTCCATCAACACTTTTATCATCACAAGCATTAAAATGAAATTCAATAGCATAGTCTACATTACCCCATTGTTTTATTTCTTTTCTCATTACATCTTGTTCATAAGCATAACTTCTTGATGCTGGTCTATAAAATATCTTATATGTATTCTTTTTATTTACATGATTTAATACATCTTCAATTAATTTCTTATTGAAATCATATTCAAAAACATTATTGTTCCCTAATGCTCCTTTACTTCTACTATTGTGCCCAATACATAGTGCTATTCTTTTTTTATTCTTTGTTCTACCTTTTGAAAATAATGATTCTAATATTATCGTGAATGAAGCAAAAATCTTCAAAAAGGTTCTTCTTGTCATCTTGCTCATCTTTACTTACCTCTTTTTTATTAATAATATTTTATCATAATATATATACACCCTTTACCTTGACTTTGATATTATGATATAATTAAATTAAAATATGGTGAATAATTTATGAAAAAACTTAACCTTAAAAATAGAAATATGATGTCTATGTTTCTATTACAAAAAAAGAAGAAAGAAATGAGTGGTGGTGAGTCTGAACCTGCTATTCCTGAAACATCTCATTTTATAACAACTTGGGATACTAATAATAAAGTTATAACTATTCCTACAAAATCTGGATTAACTTATGATTATAGAGTAGATTGGGGTGATGGAGCAATAGATAATAATGTAAATGGTGATGCTACACATACATATGCTGATAATGGTTCTTTTGATGTTAAGATATCAGGAACATTCCCTCAAATATATATAAATGGAAATAATAGTTGTAAAAAATATATTACAGAAATAAAACAGTGGGGAAATATTAAATGGGAATCTTTTAGTAGAAGTTTTATGTATTGTAGTAACCTTACAAGTCTTCCAACTATTGATTCACCTGACCTAAGTTTAGTTTTAAATTTTGAGTATGCCTTTTATCAATGTAATATATTAAAAGGTGGTAATTTGATATGGGATATGCCAGAGGCTACTAATATGTATTATATGTTCAGTGGTTGTAAAAAACTGGATGAGAATGTAATTACATTTAATGCTCCAGAAGCTGTTGATATTTCAAATATGTTTAGCAATTGTTATACTAATAATGCTGATATAACTTTATATACTACAAGTAAATTGAAAAAAGTAAGATGGTTCTTGTCTGACAATAAAATAAATACTAAATTGCCAACTATATCAAATATGAGTTCTGTATTTGTTGCTTCTGGAATGCTTGTTAGGAACTTAAAATTCAACAAGTCAATAAATGATTTAATTGATGTTATGGGACTAAGAAAAGTAGATGGTCTTCTTATTGGCTGTAAAATATTTAATCAACCTATTGACTTTACAACAAAATTATCAGGTAATTTAACCTCTCTTTTGGAAGGATGTTCAAAGTTCAACAATATTATATCTATTGACACATCAGATATAACGAGGATGGATAATATGTTTGCTCAATGTAGTTCATTTGATAAAGAAATTACATTTGATACAAGTAATGTAACTAACATGAATGCTATGTTTATTAGAGCATTAAGCTTCAATAACGGAGGACAACCTCTTTCATTTAATACAAGTAAAGTTACTGATATGAAATATATGTTTTTGGGAGCAAGTAAATTTAATCAAGATATATCTAACTTAGATTTTTCTAAATGTTTAAATACTGAAAGGATGTTTTATCATTGTTCTGTATTTGATAATAATGGAGCTACTATTAATATGAATTTTGATGTTATGGCTTCTCATACAAATTATACTTTTGCTTATTGTTCTGAATTAAATCAAGATATAAATATTACAGGTTGTTCTAAATTAGGTTCATTGACTTACTTTGTATCTGATGCTAATAAATTCAATAGTAAAATAACAGTTGAAATTCCAAATAAGATTACTAACCTATCATTTACTTTTAGTAAATCAAAAGTGTTTAATCAAGATGTAGGTTCTTGGGATTGGGATTACAGTAAAGTAATATACTATGATAATATGTTTGATGGAACAGCAATGGATACTGATAATTATTCTAAATTCTTGATTGAACTTGATGCTAAAACAGTTAAGTCAGGTATTAACTTTAGACCTGGAAATACATTAACTTATAATTCAACTGCTGAAGTAGCAAGACAAAGCTTAATAGATAATGATTCTTGGACAATTACAGATGGAGGATTAGCTTAAATATTCTTAGAAGTGCTATCAAAAGTTAAAAATGAACTTATCAAAATACAAAACGGAGTCTTTTGATAGCACATATAAAAATACTTGGCTACCGAGTTTAGGGATTGAACCTAAAAATCTTACTAATTAATTGCTCATAAGATAATAGTCTTTTAATTACATATAAAAATATGTAAAACTACCTCAGTATAAATTAACACAAGGGCTTATAACCCAAGGTTTGAAATTGGAAGATACGATGATTTGTAAGATGTATCAGTCTTTTAATTACTCTTTAAAGTAAGTTATGGTTGTTTATCTATCAAACATAAACATAGTATAGCAGAATTTTGAGATTCTGTTTAAAACTTGGAATAAGAATTTATCTTTTTATCACAATTGGATGTAATAATACATTATCCCTATTCTTTATCTTTATATCAATTAACTTAACCATAATCTGAGCAGCACCATTTATATCTGAATTTAATTCTATTCCACTTTCAGTTCTAAACAATCCTCTTTTAACTCTCTTTCCTTTATATCTACTTTGTTTCTCTGGAAGTTCTAAATCTAAGAATGATGTTTTAGATGTATAACTCTCATCATCAAATATCGTCTTTATTCCAAATTTTAATCCCATATCTCTTATCTTTCTTCTTATTTTTGAATGTGGAATATAAAAGAAATGTCTGGCTACCTTATTTTCTTTAATATCTTTAAAAAATCCAACTGCTATTTCATTCACTCCATTATGACGAGCTACTTTGAATATATAATTAATATATCTGTTTATCTCTTGTTCTATTTGTCTTTCTCTTTTTAAATTTATCTTATCATTATCAACTCCATCATTAGACATTCTCTTTAACATATGATGATTAATATTCTTTATCTTTCTTCCTGATATCAAAACAGGTTTAATGTCTTTCTTCTCATTATACATATACATAGCAAATAACTGATTCATACCTAAATCTATACTCATTTTAGTCCCTTTATTGATTAGTTTCTCAGATTCTGGCTTGTAGGTGTAAACTATCATATATTTACCTTGTTTCTCTTGTAATCTTATTTGAGTAGTTGAACCACTATATTTAAAATTCTTTGGAATAGGTATATCTAAAAATGATTTACAATTATATTTCTTTTGAAAATCTTGTCCAAGATATAATGATAGACTTCCATTGTTTTTAAAATTAACCATGTTTCCAAAAAAAGCTATGAAAAAATCTTTTTGTCTCCAATTAGGTCTTCTTAAATTGCCTTCACCTTTTTTATTTTTGAAATAGTTTTTGAAATTAATATCTAAGTTTCTTATTATTGAAGTTGACATCATATTTCCTAATAACTTATAATTCTTTGTATGCTTTAATTCATCACATACAATATTCCATGTTGGATATCTTTCATATGTATCATTGTAGTAATTGATGAAATATAAAGCTTGATTGTATAACTTAGCAGATAGTCTAAAAAGGTTATTTAAAACTCTCTCATCGACTGTCTTTAAGTTCTGGACAAAGTATCCGTTATTTACTTTCACTTTGTTTTCTCGTTATCTTTTTTAATTTACTTTTAGAATGTTTCATTATTTACACACCTTTAAGTCATAATATCCAACCTTAAAACCCTTACAATCAATTATATTAGTCTTTCCATTACTTGTTATTTTGTTTAGATTCATTTTCTTTAACTTTAATCCTGCTATTCTCATTAATGTATTCTCTCTCATTACACTAACTCCATAATCACATACATTACTTGATAAACTACTACAAACTTTAAAAATAATATTTGTAATGTTCTGTCTTTCTTAGCAGGTGCCATTTTTCTTAAATGATTAAAATCAAAATCTATATTGTCTCTTTTTAGTTTCTCTAACTTAGTTTCTATCACTATTGTGTTTGTATTTTTACTTGTCATTTTACTTACCTCGTTTTATTTTATATAGAATATCATAAAAAATATAGATATTCTAAAAAACGAGAATAAGAATTATCTATTTATGAAATGCCATGATTTCTTTAGTTTTCTTTTATCTCTTTGTTTATCTTGTTCTTTTGATAAAATATATAAAGATACTTCTGATAAAGTTGTATTATGTTCTTTCTTTGTCCATCTTTCTCTATTTTTAGTCTCAGCTAATATCTCAGATACAGTTTTTATTGTTTTATATTTATAATTCTCTTCTGTAAAATTATTATCTAAATATATATCTACCTCTACACCATCTTTAAAAACACCTTTTGATACTAATGCTCCAAATCCATTTTTGAAAAGATAATATACAGAGTTTCCACCCTGTATCTCCCACTCAATCATGACATATTTTTCCATTTCATCTAATATTTTATCTACTTCCATTATACTCTCCTCTTTATTGTTAGATATTTATATTCTGATTTTTCATAATCATAAATTAATTTAGAAAACTTATGTCTCTCATTTGTAATTACAAAATCAACTAATCTTATATCTCTTATATTCTTCCTCATTAGATAATTATAAATACTATTTAATAACTTATTATATTCTTCATATTCATAATCCTCATCCTCTTTTGAAAAGAAATTAACTACTTCTAATATCTTCTCATCTACCATTTGTTTATTTAAATCTTCATAATAAAACAATGAATTTACATCATTCTTATAAATATTCATAGTTATAGACCTAATGTTTCCTTTAAATAATTATTAATTATTTTTATTCTATAAGCATAAACTACATAACTAATTGAAATAAACATAGCTAAATTTAATAACATATCTCCTGTAAATTCATTATATAATGATACTATTGTCATGAATGCTAACCCATTACTAACAAACAGTAATATTGTTGTTAGTAATATTAATAACTTAGTCAATTGAATCACTTCTATAAAAATCACTTTCAATTATACAACTAATTATATATCTATCAATTAAAACCTCTCTATCAACTGGATTTAAATTCTTATTGTTTATTACTTTTGAAAGTTTATCAATTGTTTTAATATTTTCTCTAATAAATATCTCTAAATATTTCTCTGTTGAATTATGAAATTCAATTTGATATCTGAATAAATTAATGTTTCTTACTATTTTCTTTGTTTTCATTGTTTTACCTCTTTTTTTTATTTATATTATATTTTATCTAAAAATTGTCCGTTTTGTGATTTATTTGGAATAAGAATAATTACTTATCTCCTAAACAATAAACTCTTTCATATTCTAATATAGTTTCAATTACATTATCTTCTTCTATAAAACTATCATTTATTTTAATTTGTTGATTTACTAAATCTAATAATGCCTTATTGTTGATTGATTTATATAATGCTAACTTTCTATTGTTTCTTCTTACATCAAATTTAATAAAATAATCATCTAACATACAAATATCTATTTGATATCTTAATATATCTAATAACTCATCCTTTAGTCTACTGTCATTAAGCTTAACTACTTTCTCTGTCTCTCTCATTATTAAATCAAACTTCTTTTCTTTCATCTTTTTACCTCGTTTTGTTTTATATATTCTATCTAAATAACAATAAATATTCTTAAAATAAAGAATAAGATACATTAAATAATGGTATAATAATAAAAAAAGGTGATTAAAATGATAAACTTTATGATATTTATATTATTAGCAGGGGTAGGCTTCTATTTCATTAGAGAAGATGTTCTTAAAAAGAAAAGTGATAAGAAACAACAAGAAAGAATTAAGGTTGAAGCTGAAACTATTAAAGAACAAACACCAGTTGAAGTAATTAAACCTGTATCTGGTCCTTGTGATGATAAAAGAAATGGAAAATATAATCCTTCTTGGGATAGAACTACTTGTAATAAAAATGGATACTTCTTCTGTCCTATTTCTAACAGATGTATTCCATCTTCAGTAA
>Ga0256824_10000063_pt1 | contig 33431 bp, 44 predicted proteins | sample CV67metaG_FD_191570 | JGI IMG/M metagenome (GOLD analysis project Ga0256824, IMG submission 191570) | Hydrothermal vent microbial communities from East Pacific Rise, Pacific Ocean - CV67 | ecosystem: Environmental > Aquatic > Marine > Hydrothermal vents | place: Pacific Ocean: East Pacific Rise...
AAATTATGCCCAGAGATGAGACATCAGCAGTAGAAACAAAAACCTTTATTGGCTCAGTCGCCTCTATTGTGATTGGTACAGCTAAAGTAGGGTTTCCTGCTGAAGCAGAGTTATTAGATGAACATGGACAGAAACATTATTTCATGGTTGAACCCAAAAGTGATGAAGATGAATTTATTCAGGGTGAGAATGTGATTCTAGCAAAAGAATCTGAAAATGGTTTTTATGCCATTAAAAGTAAAAACGAAAAACTTGTTGATTAACAAGTAAAAAGGAAAAAATATGTATTCAGGATTATTAGTAGGTACAGGTATTGCAATTGTTGCATTAGTGGCAATAGGGTTAATTATTACAAAACTATATAAACGCTCAACAAAAGAATTGGCATTTGTAAGAACAGGGTTTGGTGGACAGAAAGTTATTATGAATGGAGGGGCTTTAATTATGCCTGTTTTCCATGAAGTATCTATAGTAAACATGAGAACCTCAAAGCTTGAAGTAAAAAGAGAAAAAGAACAAGCACTTATTACTGGAGACAGAATGAGAGTTGATGTTATTGCAGAATTTTATGTACGTGTAAAGCCAGATTCTGAAGCTATTGCTCAAGCAGCTCAAACACTCGGAAACAGAACAACAAAGGCTTCGGAGTTAAAAGAGCTTATTGAAGGTAAATTTGTAGATGCATTAAGATCAGTTGCTTCTGAAATGGAAATGTTTGAATTACATGAGAAGAGAAGTGAATTTGTACAAAAAGTACAAAATGCTGTTGCCTCAGACTTAGCAAAAAATGGGCTCGAATTAGAATCGGTATCTTTAACTGGGCTAGATCAGACGAGTAAGCAATATTTTAATCCAGATAATGCTTTTGATGCACAGGGGCTTTTAGAACTTACGGAATCTATAGAAGCTAAAAAGAAAGCAAGAAATGACATTGAGCAAGATACAAGAGTTGCTATAGAAAAGAAAAACCTAGAAGCAACCCAACTATCGCTTGAACTTAAAAAAGAGGAAGAGTATGCAACACTCAAACAAGAACAAGAAGTAGCTATCAGAAGAGCTGAACTTGCTTCGAATATATCCATGGAAGAATCAAAAAAAGCAAAAAATTCTGAAAATGCTAAGATTGTTGCTGAAAGAGAGATGGAAGAAGAGCGTATTAAAAAAGACAAAGCAATTAAAGAGTCTGAAATTGAAAAACAGAAGTCTATTAAGTTAGCTGAGCAAGACAAAGAAATTGCAGTTTTTGAAAAATCAAAAGAAGAGTCAGTAGCGAGAGCTGAATCCGATACAGCTAGAGCTGAAGCGGTCGTAGCAGAAGAGTCAGTTAAAACTGCTAGAGAAACAGCTGTGGCAAATAGAGAAAAAGAAATTGAATTAGTTGAAGCCTCAAAAGAAGCAGAACGTGATGCCTTGGTTATTACAATCTCAGCAGAAGCAGAGAAAAAAGCTGCAACAGACAAAGCTGAAGCGATTACCATTGAAGCAAAAGGTAAATCCGATGCGGTTATATTAATAGCTGAAGCTAATAAAGTGAAATTTGGAGTTGACGCTGAAGGTAAGACTAAGATCAATGAGGCAGAAAATAAACTTAACGATGCACAAATTGCATTAAAAGCAAAACTTGCACTTATTGAAACACTCCCTGAGATTATGGAACAAAGTGTTAAACCACTAGAAGGTATTGATTCTATCAAGATTATTGAGGCAGGTGGACTTACCGGTAATGGCGGAACAGCTACTAGTACATCAGGTGGAAATGCTGGATCAGGGAGTTTTGCTGATCAGATTATGACAAGTGCCTTAAAATATAAAGCACAAGCACCTATGGTTGAGAGTATTTTAGCAGATTTAGGACTAAATCCTAGTAATGTGACAGACATTTCAAAGGTAGTGCAAGATCTTGGGGTAACAACACCTTCTTTAGAAAGAGAAGTTAAAGTAGAAGAACCTACTGCGGAAACAGCTACTACAGAAACAGAAACAGCGAGTACAGTAAACCCAGTAGAATAAAAAATATAGTTGCCTTCCATAGGCAACTATAAAGAAGAACTATAGACTTTTGAATAATCTCTATAGTTGTTTTTTATATAAAACTAAAAGGATATATGTATGATTTTAATGAGTGAGATTTTAATCTTTCTTTTTTTTGTATGGAAAATTTTAAGTGAATTTGCTTATTTAATTCTGTTTGTTCTTATTTTTGAGAATTATAGAATGATGGATTTTAATAATACTTTAAATATGGTATTTCTATTATCCGTACAATTAATCTTCCTTCCAAATCTCGTAGGATACCTTTTTAAAGATTATATATATAAACAAGAAAATTAACTATAAGGTGGGAATGATGAACGCAGAAATGATATTGGTTATAGGATTTATTATACTTGTTATGTGGCTTTTTGAGAAGAAACTTTTTAAAGAAGATTCTAAAGATGTCATTGATGAAATTATTGATGGAGATGGGATACTCCCTATGAGCCCCACAGATGAATTAATTAATAATATGTGTTTATCATATAGACATGATTTTGGTCTGATGACTGAGAAAGAGCAAGCTTCATTGCGTTTTGAAGCGAGAGAGTGGTACAGAGCTATCTATAGCAATATAAAAACAAAATAGTACTTCATTGCAATATTAAGGATAGCAACAAGAATTGGAATATGTACATAAGATAAAATAAATTTTTTGGACTTCGTTTTATTATGTATGGCATTCGTATCATTAGGGGAATAGATGGTGCTAGTATGGCAGGTATGATTACCCACATAGGAAAATGATTTATTTCAGAAAACAAGATGAATATAATGGATAGAAAAATATAGTTATGCTTTTTTGTTTCAAAGAAAAGGTAAAAAGAAAAGACCATAAGCATCCCAAAAAGACCATAATCTGAAACAAAAGACAATAGAAATCCTACAGGGTAAATAAGTAGCTTATAAGAAATATTTTTACATCTATATGCAAATATGATAATACCACTAGCCAAAAAAGAAAACAATATATTAAGTGATCCAGAGTATGCTACAGGCATTGCTAATAGTGCTATAGGTTGAGTTATTACTCCAAAGATAAACAATTTAAGAAGCATATGTGGCAGAGACTTTGTAAAGTAGTAAATATTATGAGCCAATACAAATCCAAAGATAGGGTAAGATAATCTACCAATGCTCCGAAATATATAATTATCACCACTGAGAATATATCCTGTATGATCAATAACCATAAAAAATAAAGCAAGCCACTTTAAAATTTCAATATGGCTACTTGATAAAGGATATTTTTGAATATTCATAATTTTTCTTTTTATGAATAATAACAAAAATTATTTTTTTATACTAATTTCATTCTCGGAAAATGGCTCTAAGTACATATCTTCTCTAGGGGTTAAGGAATTTAAATTGTTTTCAATATATAAGGAGAGATACTTTTCTCTATTTAATCCTTTCTCTGGTTTGAGATCATATTTTTCTAAAAACTCTTGAATAAACTTCAGAACTTCAGCACCATTTGCCCAAACAGAAGAAGTCCCATGATTTCTACCTCCACCATCAATACATACATCAGGAAGAGACCCTTCTTTTACATCATCCATAAAGACATCTATTTCAAAAGTATAAGGTTCACCAAAAGACAACAATATTCTATCTTTTCTGTCTATGATGGTCATCTCTTTTTGGAAAGATTTGTTGTCTTCACTTTTGGTGTTTATCTTTTGAGAAGAAATAATTACATCAAAAGCAGTTTCATTTCCAAAAACTTCAGAAACACCTTCTAAAGAGAAGTCGTCATTTTTAGTAATAGAAGAAACTATTGGAAGAGAGGGCAAATGGAATATTTCCTCATATTTTTCTAGAGGCAAATTAACATCCTCAAATACTATTTCGTCATTTGGATTAAGTTCATATTTTTTCAACACTTCTCTAGGATGGACCAGTCGAACTTTATCTCCTGGAAGTATTACTTGACTCTCGTTTTTATGAGACAACTTTATTAATTGTTCTTGATATTCTGTAATGATTGGAGCTATGTATTTTGTCCATTTAACGGGAAGATCCCCACTATAAGCAGAGTTAAAAGCAACAGAATCTCCATTTTCTACAAGCATTTTTACTTTTTCCAAAGAGACAAACGAAAGTACATAATTTATTTCTGCAAATTCTTTTTTTGTTTTTGTTGTTTTTGTCTTTTCTAGATATTTTTCTAGGATTTTTTCTAGTAACATTTAATTCCCATCTATATTGTAATTTGTTTATTATTGTTTAATTATAGCATTTTTTACTGATGCTTCCTGCATATTTTCTGTTTCTAATGTAGATGAAATATTATTTGAATTCTTTGATTTCATAACATCTTTCATGAAAGATAAAGCTTCATCATAAGTATCTACAACCTTCATTCTGGGGTGGGTAATATCTGTTTTAGCATAAGGGTATTCTCCATTGTGAGTATAAAGCATGGCATAGCCTCCAGCTTTAACCCATTCTTCACATCCTGAAGCTTTATCATCAAGAAGAAAGCAGGGTTCATTATCTATTTGATTGATTGCATATTTGTGTTTGTCTTTTTCATGTATTACCTCAATACCAGGGAAGTGATGTTCTATATGCAAATCTTTTTGTTTTTCCAAAGCATCATCATGCGTTGCAGTTAGGATCTTGGTAGGGTATTTGTCAGATAATTTATCACATTCCCTTAAAAAATCAAGACTGCCTATAATAGGCTGAAGAGAAGATTGCTTTATTTTATAAGGTTCTGCTTCATCAAAAAAAGAAAAAACATTAAAATCTAATTCTGATTGTATTTTTTCAACCCAATCCCAAGATAATACATCTCTCATACTAAAAGAGGTGCCAGCTCTTTCATTAATCCAATCTACCCACTCATGCATGGTGTAAACAAGAGTGCCATCATAATCTATAAATCTTTTCATTTAATCCCTTTAGTTTTTGAAATATTATAACGGATATTACTCATTTTTATTAAAAAAAATACAAATCTTGCATTATTATGATATTTAAGTTATGATTTTAAATCAAAAAAAGGAAAAATCATGCTAAAAAAAATAACATTGCTACTACTAGTAAGTGTTTCCGCGATTATGTTTTCAGGATGTGGTCCACTGGACGCATTTAGACCTTCGGAAGAAACTTCAAACAATGATGTAGTTGTTGCTCAAAATGCACTAAGCATTATATATGTACCTACCACAGGTGCATCTGGGACACCACCATCGTATGGAGAACTAGAAAATGCAAACTTGCCGCCTTCTTCAGTCGAAGCAAAAATTGTAACGTATCCTACTCATGGAAATTTAATTTTTTCTTCAAATATGGCAATATATAAACCTGCAGCAGGATACACAGGTGTAGACTACTATGCTTTCGAAGTTTTTAGTGCTTATGATGATGAAATTACAACCTATAAAGTAAATATAACAGTAGTGGAGGGAACACCTCTTCCGTTTTTAGCAGGAAGTCCTTCTGGAAGTGCAAAAGTAGGAGTAAATTATTCTTTTACACCTACAATAGTAAATAAAAGCACCTTGCCTTATTACTTTTCTGTAGAAGGTTCTCCATCTTGGATGACGATAAATACAGTAAATGGTCATGTAAGTGGTGTACCACAAGAGGATGATGTGGGTGTAGTTGATGGAATCTCAATAATTGCATCTGATGGGGCAACAAAATTATCCTTAACACCTTTTTCAATCAAAGTAAGTGCAGATGGGAAAGAAGAGGAAGCAAAGAATACGCCTCCAACAATTTCAGGGATTCCTTCTACTGAAGCTTATGATGGGGTTCTTTATACCTTCACACCTGTAGCTCATGATAATGATGGCGATGCTTTATTCTTTCGTATAGCAAATCAACCTCTTTGGTCAAAATTCAGCACAAAAACTGGAACTCTTAGTGGTAAACCTTCAGCATCTGATGTAGGTAAAACCTCTACGAATATTTCCATATATGTATCAGATGGGAAAGTGACTACAACTTTGGCAGAATTTTCAATCAAAGTTAACTAAAATATGAGGAAGAGACAATCTCTTCCTTTTTCTAAAAACTACTAGATACAAATATTCAACCCCACTAAACTCAAATTCAAAACATAATCGTAATATTTTATTTTTCAAGAAGAGATAAATGATATAATAAATAAAAAAGGATATTTATGCAAAAAAAGAGTTACGATCCATTAAAAAATACAGTAGCTAGAGAAATAATGGACTCAGCATACTACGCATTCCTAAAAACACATAAAGTAGGGTTTATGGATGGAGGATGTTATATTTTTGCAAAAGCCCTAGCTATGTCAAATAAAGATGCAGATATAAAAGTTCTTACTAGGAATGGTAGGGTTGATCATTATTTAGTAGAAATCGAACATACCAAAGGTGGAAAATCTTTTCTTGTCGATTATGAGGGAATCTATTCTAATAAGTTTGCTGCGATGAGCCATTACATCGATTCATTAGTCTTACCCGTGGGAACTAAAATAGAAGATTTAGATATTGTAGATATCAATGAGACCACATTTGATAATGAGATTTTAGCCGATGAAAGAGCCATTCTAAAAGCACAAACATATTTTGAAAACATAGTTACAAAACTAAAGGAAGATTCCTTGTCTTTAGATTTTCCTGCTCAAGAAAAAATAGAAAGTAAATTAGAAAATAATGAAAAATCAGATGATGTACGGGGTAGCTATAGGGTAGCAAAATAAGATATTTTTATTTATTTTTTGATTAAATGCTGGTGGGCTCTCGGGGACTCGAACCCCGGACCACTCGGTTATGAGCCGAGTGCTCTAACCAGCTGAGCTAAGAGCCCAAGTAGATAAAACACAAATATTTTCAACTTAAAACTCTCATATTGTTACGAGATAAGTGAGTATATCTTTTGTTACAAGTAATAGTACCTAAAAATAATTAAAAGTAAACTTACTTTTCTTAAAAAATGATATAATAAATAAAAAAAGGATATCTTTTATGAAGTTTCTATTAGGTGTTGTATTCGGAGTGGTTTCTGTTTTTGTTATTTTGTTGAGTCTAAATAAGATTTCCATCTCATTTGGCGAAGATATTCCCTCTAAAGTAGCAAGTATAAAGGTGGAAGATAAGAAAGCTCCTGAACTTACAAAAGAAGAAAAAGAAGCTGCTGCAATAAAAGCCGTGGATGAAGCTCTTAGACAAGCAAGCAAAACAATAAACGTACCTAATGAAGAAAGTATTCCTGCTGAAATTGAATTGTTTGGGGCAGGGGGAGAAGTAGACAAAAGAGCGAAGATAGATGGAAAATCACCAGATACAATATTCACTGTTTCTCAAGGGACACTACGAAAATTACAAAAGGGGGATTCTTTTCTTTCTCCGCTTATTCATAATAGAAAAATAAAATATACAGTCCTAGATGTTTCTCCTGGAAGGAATGGGCTTATTCAGGTTTATGCAGGGAGAGCTGAAGATTTAAGTTATATGAAAATAACCATAGGGAAGGCTGCTTCTTCATATTTAATAAATATAGAAGGGAACACTTATATGGGTAGATCCATAAAAAGTAATGGCGTTCTCTATGCAGTAACACCAGAATAATGGATTTTTACTTATTTTGATATAATATTTAAATATTAAAATATCTATTTAGTATAAGGGAAATATTATGCAAACTCATTTAAAAGACATACTTTTAAAATACACCTCAATAGAGAATAACAAGAAAAACAATTATGATAAGGTTTTACATTTATGTTTGGAACTAAAAAAAGGAACTGTTGGAACTAAAAATAACAACTTACAAGAGATCAGTAGTATCTTAAAAAGTAAAGACGTTGCTATTTTTTGGGAAGATTCTTTTACTGCTGCAGGAGAAGAAAGTTCTTACGGACTAGTGATGTTATCCACATATAGCAAAAACTATATATCAGAACTCTTTGATATCCAGAAAAAGTATGGGAAAAGTCATACTGAAGCTCCATTTTTCTACTCATACTTTTTAAAAACAAATAGAGTTAGACGGCTACAGATTTTAGAAAGAAGAGGTTTTAATGAATTGCCTTTTTCAGACAAGGAGAAATTTTCAAAATTATTCACAAAATCAATAACTGATAATTTTAAAACTATAATTTTAATACATGAAGATAGTATATCTATGTTAAAACCAATGAGTAATTCTTTTGTTGGAGATAAACAAGATATTGTAGTGAATGATTTTCTTGAACCTGTATCAATATCAAATATAGAAAAAAGTATAAAATATTATTTTAAAAAAGAAGCAAAATTCATATACCTATATACAGATAGGGAGAAAACTAATATTGTTTCCACAAGTTCTGACAGATCTACAAATCAAGCACTTTCTTTTTTTAACGTAAATAGATTTCCTGCAGGGATAATGTTGTCTCCTTTCCCTATTATTTTAATCAGGATATCTTTTATTGATGAGAGCTATTTATATGCAACATACGACATTAGGAAAGACCGGATTTCAGACAAGTTCTTTCCTGAAGATAGTAATATTATAAATTTCATAAAACAAAGAAGAAAAGAGTCCATAAAGATGGGTATTTCTCCATTATATGAACCTACCGAACAAATAAGTGTTGAAACGAAAGTTTGGTCACTACTTAAAAAAAGAGATTATATAAATCTAATAACTAGATCTCAATGTGAAAAATTAAAGAATAGAGTGAAAGCATATCTGTTAGAAAAATTTATTGATGGATATAAAATCAGAGTGCTAGTAAAGGATTTTGATACTATAGTAATCAAAGAAAATGATTATATGTCTGAAGATGACTTTGATAGAAAGCAAGAAAGAAACAGGGCCCTAAAGATAAAGCCAAATAGAGTTGTAACAATTTCTCCATATATAGACAATGAAATATTACAAGTAAAACAAGAACTATATAAGGACGCAAGTGTTGAAAGCATAAGTGTAAATATAGACAAACTTAACAAGCCTGTATTTCTGGAAAACTTTTTAGATAAAATACGAAATTAAAGTTGACAAAATTCTATTATTATGTTATTATACACCATAACAAAATAAGGAACAAAAATGGAACACGCCCTCATAATAATAGCAGTAACTATTGCTATATCAACCGTACTAAACATTATACTAAAGAAATATGATATCCCTACAGTGATAGGATACATATTCTCAGGGGTAATTATTTCATCACTCTATAATCTAGGTGACTCATCTAGAGAGTTTTTATCTCATGTAGCAGAGTTTGGTATTGTATTCCTAATGTTCACCATAGGACTTGAATTTTCTTTTAAGCACCTAAAAGGAATGAAGCACGAAGTGTTTACTATAGGAGCTTTGCAAGTGTCTTTAACAGGGACCATTATTTCTTTACTTGGTTATTTTATATTTGGGTTAGAATTAAAAACAGCGATAATTATAGGATTGGCACTATCTCTCTCTTCTACTGCAATAGTCTTGAAGATGTTAAATGAAAATGGTCAAATTCACTCTGGTTATGGAAAGATGACTTTAGGAATTTTACTTTTCCAAGATCTAGCAGCCATACCTATCCTCTTGATGGTCTCGTTCTTTGCAGATGCTGAGAAGAGTGTTTCGGCTGTATTAATGGACACGCTAGGTGGTGCTGTAATGATTTTTGCTGTACTTTTTATCTTTGGGAAGTATTTAGCCGAAAGATTCTTTAAAATAGTGATGAAAAGTAATTCAGAAGAAATTTTCTTAGTCTCTGTTCTTTTTATTGTAATAACAGCATCTATCCTTGCAGAATTTGCAGGGTTTACCTATTCGCTGGGAGCTTTTCTTGCAGGTATGCTGCTATCTGAAACAAAGTATAGATATAGAATTGAAGCAGACTTGATACCTTTTAGAGATATTTTACTGGGTGTATTTTTTATTACTATCGGACTTATGATTGATACGAGTGTAGTATTTGAATATTTTTACTACATCATGGCAGTAATGTTTTTAATTATGTCAGTAAAAGGTTTAACTGTCTTTCTTGTATTGAGTTATTTTTCAGTAAAAAGAACATCCATTAAGACAGCTTTTGCGGTGTTTCAAATTGGAGAGTTTGCTCTAGCTGTATTTGCTTTAGCAGCATCAAAGGGAATTATAGATGAGAAGACTACTCAGATACTTATTTCAGCAGTGGTGCTCTCTATGGTACTTACACCTTTTGTATTAAAAAATATTAAAAAAATTGCGGATGTTTTTACGGAAGAAGATTCTATAGATGTCACAGATGCACCTGTTGTTTCTGGAACTTTCCATGACCACACTATCGTTTGTGGTTACGGTCCAATAGGTAAGAAGGTTGTGAAAAAGTTAAAAGAAGATAATGCCCTTTATGTGATATTGGAGCATGATTCTAAGATTGTTGCAGATGTTTTAGATGATCATGAAGAACCTATATTCTTTGCAAACGCTGCACAACAAAGCACTTTAGAGCATTTCAACATTAAGAATGCAAAAAATGTCATTGTAGCGATAGAAAATCCTATACAATTAAGACTTGTTTGTGAAAATATTGCATCCTTTGGAGAGGGCATTAATAGTATTGCTAAAGTGAGTAATGATTATGAGCAGGATTTATTCTTAGAATTGGGTATAACTTCTGTTATAAATAAAGAAGATATTGTTGCAGATCTTCTTTATTCTAAAATGCAAAGAAACTTAGATTAATTTGGTTTCTGAGATAGTTCTATTGATTCTTCTTTAGAATTGTCAATTAAAGAGGGTATAGATGAGGCTACGATAGCTTTCTTCCCTTCATCCACCCCATAAGTAAGGGAAGCGTTATTATTCCCTTCATCTACGCCTAATGAGCAAATCTTTCCCAGGTCATCTTCTAGTATGTAGTTATGAGGGATTATCTCCTTGAAACCAGCAGAAATTAAACTACTATGATTTGTTGAAAAAGAAGTATTTGCAGGAGCAAGATTTTTTTGAGCATCAAGAATAAGTATATATGGGTCCAGTGCAAAATAATTAATATTTTTATCTTCTCTTTTGATTACTTCTATTAAAGAAGCAGGTATCGCAAGTAAATCAGAGATCATATTTATATCCATGCCTTTCTCAATATGGCTTTGGATAAGGTTTATATATGATGGGACATTCAGTAGAGGATCCCCCTCATTCATTAAATAATTAGTAATAATAACATCTAAATCTTCTTGAGACAAACTCATATCATTGGTGCGAACAATCTCTTCATATTTTTCCCATTTAGGAGTGTATTTAGCTCCTCCACGTTCAGTAGCCTCAATTATGTGTGTATTATATTTTTTAACAAATTCATTCATCCCTGATGCTCCAGAGTATTTGAATTGGTAGTCCATAATACCGTTTTTTGCCACTAAGATAATATTTAATTCTGGATCAGGAAATGTGTCTTTTTCTAAAACAATACTAGAAGATTCTATACCTCGCATACTATCAATGATTTTAAAAAGTCTCTCTTCTGTGTTGATTGTTCTTGCTATTTTCTGATTATATTTATTCATTTTTATCCTTTTTTTTATCCTATATTATACCTATTAAATAATATCTTTATAGGAATAAATCTATAAGGGATATTTATTTTTTTGCGAAGAAAAGCAAGGCCTTTTTTATTGGACTAGTTTTTTTATTGTTCCTTGAATTTTCTATATATGAAGAGAAATAACATTTTCCATGTCTTTTGGTGTATGCATCTTTTTCTTCTTCAGTAAAAGCAAATAAAGTCTTACCTTTTCCTTTGTCTTTTCTAAGTATATATTTTTTAGGATACACTGAAAAGACATCAATGCAGAACATTTTTTCAATAGGGAATAACCTATTAAAAGTTTCTTCTCCATACCAGTCTACTTTCAGCTTCTCAGTATGTTTTCTTTCGTTAAAGGATCTTAAGGCTTCTTTTCTTGTAATGCCTAAAACTTTTATATACTTAAATTGAGATCCAATAATATTTGATGAGTCTAAAGAGAGATAGAATACTTCTTGGTTAGGATATGTATGATGATTTCTTTTTTTTAGTGTTTTAGCGAAAGAGGCTAAATTTCTTTTTAGTAGTTTTTGATTTAATGATTTTTTTTGGTAAAAGCTCTTCGAACTAAACTTTAAGAATAAACCTAACTCTTCACAAATAGACTTATTTGATAGAGGATTATCCCAAATATCCTGATGAACAAATTCCCTAGTATGTAAATCAAAAAAAAGTTCTCCAATAAGATTATTGTAATTATCTAAAATACAAAATTTAATTATTTTATCATCAGTGAAAACCCCATATTTTTCCGTAATATCAGGGATCTCAGATTTAAAATCCTCAAAAGTTAGACCAGGGTGGAAAGAAATAGATATATTTTGTATAAGCACCCTTGACCTTTTTTTTAAGAAAATTATATCCTTAAAAACCTAATAAACACTTGTATTATTCAAAGCCAGAAGAAACAACTATAGCATCCTCGCTGTTAAAATTAGGTATTTTTAACTCGCAAGCTGAAATTAGTATATTTTTTTGTGTTGAACATATCTGGGACAACTGTAGAGTTCTTATAAATTTACTCGCTTCAGAGACTGATTTTTTCTGTATATCTTTCATGATAGTATCGATTCTACTAGGTGTTAATATTTTCATTTACTTCCTTTTTGTTTGACCAATTATAACAAAAATATAAAATATTGTCAATATGTTGCTGATAAAACATACTTTTTTATAATTAAAAGCATTATTTAAGAAGAAAAAAACTATAATTTAATCCTGGGTCTCAGAAATATATTTCCCTATATAAAGTAAGATAAATTTTCCCTTAAAAATATAACTTATCATAAAGCCTTAATCCGCTAATTTTGGGACCCAGATATACTCTCTTTTCGGAATCTTCATGGAATCCTTTAAAGTTTGTCTCCCTTTATGCTGCTGATTGTTTCCCTCACAATCCAGTGGCATGGAGACAAATACTTTTAAGTGTAATAGGATTACCTTTGGACACTTCTTTTATTTTATATATACTCTCAGAGTATGAAATATTTGCATACTTAGCATTTTTAACAAATATCTTAGGCACTTTTCAATCTTCTACACGAAAGATGTTAGATTTTTATATAGCTACAGGTGTATTTTTCATTTTAAATATTTATATTGTGAAGCTTGATGAAGTAGTGTTGTACGTCACCCTAATAGGATTTTCAATATCTGTAATATCCAGAATTTTAATAGATCAATTAGAACTAAAGAAAAAGTTAATTTTAATGTCACCTTTAGTGATGATAATTGTTATCTATTTTAAGGGTATGAATTTTATAGGTATGCTTACTGCTGTAGGTTTTTTGTTCGCAACTGTAGCTAAATTACAAAACAGCTTATTATTCATGCGTATTTTTTTCATGCTATCAGCTATCGTGTGGCTAGTTCTCATGGCGATACTAGGATCCTATCCATTGGTGTTTTTTTATGCTAGTCACATTTCATTATTATCTTATCAAATAATAAAAGATAGAAACAGCGATAGTTGAGCCTTTTTATGCTAATATTGCTTAATTATTTTTTTTAATATTTAGGAATATGTATGGCTGCGTTTTTTTTATTTTTGACATTAGTATTTTTACTCGTAGTTTACTTGTTTATTACAAGGGAAGAAGATATCTCTGAAACTGAAGCATGTGTATATCATGAAGGGGGAAGTGCCTATGGTGAGGGGATACGTTCTGATGAGACGAGTGAAGAAATAATTTTATCATCTTGGAAGTTGTCTTTAAATTGTATAGTTACATTAAAACAAATAGATACATTGAAGAAATTAATAGTTGAAGATAATAAATCTCTTTGTGAAACTTGCTTCAATACACACAGGGACAATAGTAACAGTTATTCATATCTCTTTGATATTGGGGTTTGTGAGAAATGTTTAAAAACAAAAGTTGTAGTATATATACCTTTACTAAAGCTACATACAGAATATCCAGAGTTAGAACCTAGAAATTGGTATACAAAGCTTCCAAGAAGAAAAGTGGACATAGAAGATATCGTGTAGATAGAAGTCAAAGAAAGGTTATCTGTGGAAGAATATAAAATCATGTTAATTGTTGGAGTTATTCTTGCTTCTGCTTATTTTATTTATAGAGCTATTGAAAGAAGTAGATTTATATATGAATTACAGAATCCATATCAAGTAACATTAACTGAGACAGACAACGTGAATTATTCAGCGAACTGTTTATCTAGTGAAATAAGTGATGCTTTTTATATTCAAGAGTGGAAAAACAATTTAAGTAAAATACTGGTCGAAGAAGATATATTAAAATTAAAATCCTTAATGAGTAAAGAAGACCACTCCTTATGTGAGCACTGTATCGATGATGAGATAAGAGAGAAAAACATAGAATATCTTTCAGACACCGGAGTATGTGCCTCATGCAGAAGAACACAAGATGTATTGTTTATGCCTCTTTTAAGATTATATGAGGGAAATATGAGTTTAGATCCTGTGGTTTGGTACAACAATCTTCCTCGAAGAGGAGTGGATATACAAGCTATTGTGAGGTAGTCTCATTTTTATAATTCCAAGGTATCCAGACATGATTTATCTATTCTTTTTATAATAAATCTTCTTGGATGATAAAAGATTTTCCCTCTTATCTTTCTATGCATAGAGGGTTAAAGAAATCTCAGTAAAACCATAAGGGTTATCAGTTAGCCCTGTTTCAAAAACGTTTAAAAAGGAATAGATTATCTGATAAGCAGTTGACTTTTTTTGTTTTTATTGTTATAATTAAGGAATATAAAAAGAACCCTGGGGAAATTATGATTAAGAAATTCACAACTTTAGAAAATCAAAAGAATGCTATTACTGATATTCTTTATTCTGAAGATGGGTTAGGAAAAAATAGCAGAACTACATTTTTAAGTGCTTGCGGTACAGGAAAAACCTACACAGGATATAATATAGTAGAAAAACTAGAGGCAAAAACCATACTCTTACTATTTCCCTCTATTGCATTAATTGATCAGACAAATAAGCAATACTCACTCTTCAATAATTTAACAAATTATAATCCTCTCTTCATCTGCTCAGACAGAGATATCTCAGAGGATCAAGATGAGCTTCCAATTAAGGATATGGATTTTTCTGTGACTACAGACGAAAATGAAATCTTGAAATATTTATCTTCTACGATAGAAACCAAAATAATATTTTCTACATATCACAGTTCAAAACATATTGTTAGTGCATACCAAAAGTGTGGTGTCATATTTGACATTGCCATATATGATGAAGCACACAGAGTAGCTCAAGAGGGGAAGAGTGCTTTTTCTGCCACACTACTAGATAAAGACATCCTCATAAAAAAACGGTTATTTATGACAGCAACAGCTAAACATTTTTCTTTAGATGAAAAAGATATACAAAAAGAAGTCTTTTCTATGGATAATGAAGCGTATTTTGGGAAAGTTTGTCATGACTATACTTTTAGACAAGCGATAGATGATGGAGTTATTGTAGATTATAAAATCATTGTTGGCATCACCACAATACAAGACATAGATGTAACTTCAAAACAATCCCATATTAGAGCAGCCAAAACCACTGCTTTAAAGAAAGCAATAACTAGTACAAGATCAAAAAAAACCATAGGGTTTACTGAAAGGATTGAGCTTTCTAAACAATACGCCAAAGATAAAGCATTTATAAATTCAGAAGAATTAACTGCGAGGCACATAGATAGTGCTATGTCATCAAAAGAAAGAAAAAGCATTATGAAAGAATTTAAGTCAAATAAAAATGAACTTCTTTTTAATGCGAACCTACTCAGCGAAGGAGTGGACGTACCATCTGTTGATATGGTAGCTTTTATGGAAAACTTTCAGTCTCAAATAAATGCTACACAGAGAATTGGAAGAGTCATGAGGAAAGACAATAATAATTCTGCAAAAAAAGCATTCATTTTTATTCCTATTTTTATTGACACTTTCTCGAAAAAACCATTTCAAGACACTATTAATAAATCAGGTGAATGGAAAAACCTATTTTCGCTTCTTAATTATTTAAGAGAGGCTGATGAGTCACTGGCTCAAGTATTAAAGTCTTCTCCTCACAGTAATAATACATCGCTTGATGATTTTATAGATTTTCAATTCAGTAAAGATATAATGATTGAAATGGATGTTAATATAAGAGATCGTATAGAGATGGGAGTGTCTTCTATGATTCTAGACAGATTCTCCGATGCTTGGGAGTTAAACTATGAGCTTTTAAAAATTTATATCAATGAAAACAAGTGTTTACCAAAAAAGAGAGAAGCATTTAGGGGAAAAAATATAGGTTATTTTATACAAAATCAAAAAGGAAGAAATAACAGAGGTTTATTAGGAATTGACAGAAAAATAAAACTTGAATCAATGGGAGTAGATTTTGATACAGGCTCCAAAATAGCTGCCTCTGATAAAAAATGGAAGGATGTTTTTTTAAAGGTTAAAGAACATGTGGAACTCCATGACACTTTTTATTTTGATGGTGGTACTAAAAATGTTTTAAATATTTTTTTAAATAGAGCAAAAAAAGCCTATAAAAAGAATCTACTAAAAAAAGAAAGAGTTGAAATGCTAGATTCAATAGGTATTGATTGGTCTTTGGATTATTCTACTCTTCGTTGGTACGGAATGTTTAAATTATTAGAAGAATATATGAGGATAAACACAGTTCTTCCTCCAGGGGATTTTCAATACAAAAAAGAAAATGTTGGAGACTGGACTAGGAGACAGAGGAGAAAGATTGAAAACAATGAATTATCTCTAGATATGGCTTTAAAGGTAAAGCCTTATATTGTTTTTGATAGAGAGATTAATCTCTGGAATGAAAGATATGATTTAGTGAAAAAATATTTAAAAACAAATGGTAAACTTCCTGCTTACTCTGTAGTTATGAATCGAATAAAAGTAGGTACTTGGTTTGCGTCTCAGAAAAGTAAATTTTACAACAATCGAATTCTTTCTCTAGATCAGAGAAAGAAATTGTTGTCCATAGGCGTTCCTCTCACCTCTTCGGATGAAAAGAAAAGTTGGGAAGTGAGATTTAATGAATATCTAAATTTTACCAAAGAATATGGAGAAACACCCACAATAAAACATGGTGATAAAGGGAAATCTCTTAGAAGTTGGGCACAGAAACAAAAATCTAATTTGATATCTAAAAATAAGCTTACTCAAAAACAAAGAAAGCTTTTGCAAGATTCAGGATTTTTTGAGAATGAAAGAGATGACATATGGTGTGAAAACCTTAAGAAAATCTCTAGTATTTTAAAAGAGAATGGGAAACTTACTCGTACAATGAGGATATGGATAACTACCCAAAGAAAAAATTATAAGAAAGGCTTAATGAAAGAAGAAAGAATAGTTGCTTGTAAGGAAAATAATATTTTATTCAAGGCAAAAGATTCTTTTGAAGACAATCTTATATTACTTAAAGAATATATAGGAGTAAATAAGTTGTTTCCACCTTTTCATACAAAATATAAGAATGTAGACTTAAGAGCATGGATAAATAATAAATTAAAAATAGAACCAAAAGGTAGTAATAAAGTATCTCAATATAAAAAATTAAAAAAATATGTGGAAAAAGAAGAATTAAAAATTGAAAAGAGAGAGTTTAAAAAAAGACTGAAAAAATATTTAAATTACAAAAAAGAACACGGGGAAATACCTTATAAAAATAATATACCTTTCCTTTCTCATTGGTTAGGGAAAACACGTAATCTCTATAAAAAAGGGGAGCTTGAAGAGTGGAAGGTGGAAATGTTGGATTCTGTAGACTTCGGAATAAATTATATTAGAAGTACTTCGTGAAAATAATTCATTTTCAACTTGATATAAAGAAATGAGAATCAAGCTAGTTTGTTACTCATTTTATATAGAATATGAGCAACAAACTAGCTTGACTTCCTTTTAGGAAAAAGTCTAGTGGGGATTAAACCTTGTGAGTCTCCAAATCCTTCACAAATATACCCTTTTTGCTTTTTAGCCATACCAACGCACCAAGGATTGTACCAATTATGGTAGCAAATGTACCAAAAACATCACCACTTCTATAAGCCAATACTACCCATACACAATCGGCTACGAAGAATATAGCTGTGGCCCACAAGAAGTTTCCTCTCCAGAGAGCAATAGCACCCATGATAAGGAATATACCACCCAAGGTACTTACACCCATTTAAACACCAATTTTATCACCCCATAGAGTATAATGATCTCTATTAGAAAAAATCCAACCATTTTTGACACAAAGATCAACTGCTGCATTAGAGCTTGAAATATAAAGGTCAGGCTTAGATTCTTCAGTTAGTGGCATAATATAGACATCAGGAGACTTTTTAATTTTACTAAGTATTTCAAATATTTCATTTTTATCTATATCTTCACTCTTTTCGGAGACAACAAATTTTAAATAACTCTTATCATTAAAGAGTAGGGTGTTTAAGGCTCTAATATTTATTCTTTTATTTTTTGCTTCACCACTCATTGATAATTTAGGTGAGATTGAAAACATAATTGCTTTATGATGAACTTGAAGTATGTCCACAGCAATTGAACCATTGGTTTCTATTGTTATAAAATGTCCCCGAAGGTATAGATCCAACAAGAGGTTTTGAAATATAGGGTTATTCCAATAAAGTAAGGGTTCTCCTCCTGTAATTACAATATCTTTTACCATATCAAAGGAGGCAACTTTATCAATAATTGAATCAGAAGAAGAATATCTGTCCCATTCAGAAGAGAAAGACTTATCCACAGAGTACCATGTATCACATCCCAATTTTGTTTCATTTCCAACTTTGTATTCGTTACCAAAGCCCACACAAGACATATTGCAGCCACCAAAACGAATAAATATAGATGGGTGTCCTCGATGCCTTCCTTCGCTTTGAATAGTGTTACCGAAGATTTCTGATATTTTTAAAGGGTTACTACCTCTCATTTTCTTTCCTTCTTTCTAATGGCATATTTAATTTCACTTTTAATCTTTCAATTTCTGCAACTGTAAGATTTGAGCCTACTAGCTTTGCCATAGGGTGAATATCTGCACTTTCCATTATTATCCCTTTCCGTGAACTTGATTAATCATCTGCTGAGTGATTGCCTCATCTCTTGACATAGAGGATGTGAGTTTCTTGTATGGCTTGCTTTTAAAAAAATCTAATGCTTTTTGCTTTTCAGCTTCGGTTTGCGAACGTTCTTGTGTTTTCATATTTACCTCTTTTGTTTTTGTAATCTATTATACAATATTTTTAATATTCTCAGATATCTCTTGTTTTAAATATTTTTTATTGACAATATTTTATTTTACTGTTATAATTAGATATAAATAAATCTATAAATAATGTAGAGAAGGATAAATATATCAAAAATGCATATACTGAGGCAGACGTTCATAAAATGATTAATACTCTGCCAAAAGGTTTTATAGAAAAGAGCCTTTTAAATAGACTTAATGAAAATCAAGAGCTTTCCGGGTTGAGAAAAGAAGATAGGGATTTATATGAAATCACACAAACATTCAATAATGAGCTGATAAAAGAAATACTCGAAATCAATGAGAAGGAGTATAAGGGGTATGATAAAGATAATGATAAGTTTCCTGATGAATCAGATGCAAAAATAGTTGAAAGCTATAGGCGACTCATTAAAAAGAACCTAACAAAAGAAGAAGAAAGTCTCATAGTTAATATAGGAGAAAGAATATACACATGGAGATACGCATATAAAAAGAAAAATATTGATTGTTCTTTTGTACAGCAGATATATTTATATCCAATCCTGGAAGAGTTTTTTGATGAAGCTAGAGAACAGTCAGAGAACTATTTTTCTGGCTAAGAGTAAGGTAAAGTTGTGAACTTCAAAGATAAATTTATAAAAAGAGTTAAAGAAGTGAAAAAATTAGGATTAGCTAATAAAGATATCGAAAAACTAATAGAATAAGGTCAGAAAGCCATATTTACACAGAAAGGATCAGTTATGTTTAATCATGTACTAGACCAAGAGGCAGATAAGGCGAGAGCTTTAGAAAACAGAAAAAAATTATTTAAGTTGTTACAGGAGGCGATTATCCCAGTTTCTAAGAGTATTCCCTTTAAAATTAAAATACTAAAAAAAGAAATAGTCTTTATGTTGGCTAGTCCTTTAGCAGCAACACTTACTCCAGGAGAAGAGTTGTATGTCTCTTCTGGGGCAAGAATTATTGATGAGAAATTTATAGAATTATTGACAGAAATGCATAGATTTAAAGTAGCATATGGAGGCTATATGCCTGATAAAAAAGAAATAACTAAAACATATATAAGTTTAAAAAAAAGCACAAATTTTTTCTCCTCTTTCCTCTCTGATATGGGAGGGGAGTTTAAATTTATAGATCTACCAGATGTCACCTTGAATGAGGGAATACATTGGACCGAAGATAATGAATTATATATATCAGTAATCATGAAAAATATAAATGGGAGAAAGCAGTCACCTTTGGAACTTAAAAAAGATACTGTGTTTTGTAAACTTAGTATAGAAATAGAAGATGAATAATAAAGGAATACGTCGATGCAATTAGAAAAAGACTTTATAGCATTTTTAAAACCATTATCAATAGATGGTAGGGAAGAGCTTTTAAAATTATGTGAAGAACATAATATAGAGATAGATGATGAAAATATATTTAAACCTGCTTCCAGATTAATGTATCTAGGAGCTAAACTAAGAAAAGAACATAGGTATCTATATTTACAGCTATCCCAAAAAGAGATATCTGATAAAGAGATAAAGTGGATTACTCATGTAGATTGTTTTAATGAAACAGATGATAAGAATGTGTTTATATCTGTAAATCCTAGCCATGGAACTGCATATTGTATTAATATAGTATAAACGGTTCATGTTTTAGTTTGTTTTCATAAAACTTTATTTCTTTCTGATATACTTTAATGAAGAAAAAGGTTTATTTATTATTAAGCCACTTTTCTAAATCCAATAAAAAGAAATCAGATGAAATTTATTTACGCATTTATCATGTTAACAGCCTTGTCCTTTGCCGGAGATACATCCAATGAACCTTTACTAATTAGGTATATAATTGGAAAGCCTAATATGGCTTATTTTGATATGGAGGCTAAAGTAGCCAAAGAGATAGGGGTAAACCTTGAACACAGATTCGCAGGTTGTCGTGTAGACGAGAACATAGAAGAAGAAAAAGAAAGAATCAAAAAATATAACAAAGATGTTAAAATATATTATGCTAAAAAACTAGGTAAAGACTGGGAAGAAAGCATGAAAAAAATTGTAAAAGAGAGACTTCTTAAAGAAGAACAAAAAGCTAAAGATCCACAAAAAAGATTTATACCTCTGGAATATCTCAATGATATGAGAAGTCATGCAGGATTGAAACCTTTTAAAGAGAATGCTAAACTGGGGAACGCAGCCTATTCTCATAGTAAATATCTATTTATGAATCAGGTATTCGGACACACTGAGGAAGACCACTTTGATGGGTTTACGGGAAGTTCTTTTATTCAACGTGTTCTTGTTAAGAATTATACCTCTAGATTTGTTGCAGAAAAAATTTCTTCAGGAACTAGAATAGCCGAAGAATCAGTTGATTTGTTATTCTCATCTGTATATGATAGACACACCTTTCTAAATCCAGAATATGATGAAGTAGGAATTGGTATCTTCCAAGATTACTTTTCGTATGAGCTAGGAAATATGAGTTTGGCAAGTATATGTGGAGATCATGATGATGGAATTGTTGATGGTCTTTCTGGAATATGTGGAGATGCTAATAATGATATTCGAGAAAAAGATTATTTATGGGCGAAGAACAAAGATAAGAGCAAAGCTCCTAGAGCTGTAATATGGCCTTTTGTAGAAGCTAAAAATATTTTACCTGCAATTTTTAACGAAGCAGTAGATCCTTTACCTGGTGTAGATGTATCTGGTTATCCTATTAGTATTGATTTTAACGAAGAGAAATTTTCAAAGTCACCTACAGTAGAAAGTTTTACTGTAACAAATGGTATCTCAACATTACTTCTTGATGAAATTGTTGTTATGAATAAAACTAACGACCCCAATAAGAAATTTTCACCTCATCAGGTAGCTTTCTTTCCAAGGGCAAGATTAGAATGGGGAACACCTTATATATCTGAAGTTATATATACATATGCAAATGATCCTAGAACTGCTGAGTGGTGTTTTCAAACCAAGACACTTAGCGATGTCTCTGAAAGATTCTACCGAATAGAAGACAATAAAAACATTTCGCTTTCTGTACATTCAGGAGGAAGTTACTCTTTTTATGTTGTTCCTGAAGATGAAAATGATTTATTAGGGAATGTCTCTTGGGACAGAACTGTACCTCCAGAAGAATTTTATTTTATGGACAAAAATACTTTCGTGTTAAGAATTAAAGGAAAGGTAGGTCAGAAAATAAACTTTACTTTTCAAAATGGTCAAAAGATACACATAACAATACAGAATTCAGATACAGCTCAGAAACCAGTAAATGTTTCTTGCCATAAGGCTACTAGATTTGATTATGATCATGATGGCAAAGACAGTGATATTGATTTAGATGACGATAATGATGGCTATAGTGATATTGATGAATTACACGAAGGTTCTAATCCACTTGATGAAACAAGTAGTCCACTAGACACGGATAAAGACTTTATTCCTGATTTTAGAGACACCGATGATGATAATGATGGGATTAGCGATAAAGATGAATTAAAGTATGGTCTAGACTCTTTAAATCCAAAAGATGGTCAAGCTGATTTTGATGGAGATGGCTTTAGTAATGCTATAGAAATTCAAATGGGCACAAATATGCGAATAAGAGGTAGTTCTCCTATATGGACACCTGTTGCAATTGGGGATGTCGTTACCTTTATACCTTCCGTCAATTTCCTAAAAAAATAAATTAAAAATTCACTACAATATGATTCTAAGCAACACTTAGAATCATATTCCTTCATATACAATTAATATCCTAAGTAGAAATCAACATATACAACAGTTCTATCGTACAACAGTTTTGTCGTACAACAGTTTTGTCGTACAACAAATTTGTTGTACATCTATTGTTCTTGCAATATATTTTTTTTCGATATAATATTCTTAGGACATCAGCTCTCCTTTCGCTTTCGCTCATATGGGTATGGAAAATCTGTTTTTTATTTATAGTTATATAGTCCTTGCAGTTTGGTAAGGCATCAAAGAAGGCATTTGCTTATTAATACCAAAAACACTAGTTAGCTGTAAAAGGAATTATAATGTCTAACAACACAACAATACCCACAAAAGAAACATTCAAAGAAGAAGCTAAGAAACTACTTCAATCAACCCCAATCATTAAAAACATCTCAAGTGCTCAAGATATTCTAGCTAGAGACAAGTACAAAAAGAAAGACTATGCCACAATAAAACCTTTATTTAAAAAAAGTATATATCCTCTAAATCAAGATATCCTTGAAGAATATTTAAAAAAAGAGATTTCTATTTTGGAAAAAATGACGGAAGATATTTATGCACAATACAAGAGAAGAAGTCTTGAGTTATATCTATTGATATCTCAAGTATATTTTAATCACAAAAAATATCATCCATCTATAAAAAACAAAAGAGAATTAGATGAGTTTCAAAAACTAATGGGTTTTGATAATCTTTTTATTTTATTAAAGAAGGAAATTATTTTTAACAAAATTGATAATGCAAGCCTAATCAAACACCCTTTGTATAAATACATAAAAAAACATTTAAGTGATCACACTATAGATATTCTAGACTCACTTAATTCAGACCTGACTTGGAAAGAAGGTAGCTTTTATAACATTGAAACAGTTGAGGCTGTAAAGCAGATTTCAGGATATTACTTTCAATCTACCTATATATTTTTTAAGGATTTAGATGCAGGTTTTCATGGAGATAATCATCAATCTATTGCCAAGGAGCTTTTGAAAAACACTACTAATATTTTTTTACAAAAATTCATCAATGAATATATAAGATATGCCAATAATAGGAATGATTTTGAGTATGGAATTAATATTTATAAATTCGATAGATGCATACAGTACATTCTTTTAGAAAAATTTAATATAGAAGGTTGGGCCTTTTATGAGCAACCGGTAGATTATTGTTTTTGCTTCCGTAAAGAAAGTACAGGGCAGATGTTTGATTTGCAGGTTCACGATGGACATGAGGTATTGCCTTCTTTTGTAAATGGAAGTTGTTGTGAAGAAACTGTCACTTCTATAAATAAAGCTATTGAAAAGTATAGTCTTAATTAGTTGTTGTTTAAAATTTGATATGATAGGAGAAAGGAAAATATTTGAGAAATGAATTATTAGACTTAGGCGTAAAATTTGAGATGAATATCTCAGGAATAGACTACTATGTGAATGAACAATGCGTCATGGCAGTGTCTGTTGCCTTTAAATACTCAGACGCTACTTTAGAGGCTGCTCAGGATGAATATAAAAAAGGGAAAATCAGTATAGAACAGTTACGTGCAGCTGAAGGTGATAATATAATTATGCAACAGATACGTAACCTTGGACTATCTTTATCTTATGATATAGATTTACAAGATCTAAAAGATACAAGTAAATGGTCAGTAGGCATGCATAAGAATAAAAATATTCATTTTGTATATCTTAGAAAAGAGAAAAAAAATATAGCAAACCAAGTGCTAGAATCTTTTGGGTATAAAATTTGTAAAGATCTTCCTGAAAATGTAGAAGATACCTTCTTATATGAGTTGTTTTTTAATGCCATTAAAAAGACTAAGGAAAAAAGAGTCGAAGAGGGCATAAGCCTAATTCTTCCAGAAATAGTGAATTCTATAGGAGATGAGGAGTTATTAGACATACATAATGCTTTCTCTAAACAAGGAATAGAAAGTCCAACTCCAACTATCTCAAAAAATGTAAAAAATTATATGCATGAGATAGTAAAAATATCTCTGCATAGTTGCTCTTAAGATTATGTTATAATATCAACTCAATAGAAAAACCTCACCTACGTAGAGTGGGTATCCTTTTGGCTGGTTTTTCTATTTCTCTTCCTCTCTTCTATTGATTTTATTCTATAAAAAAGATATAATAAATTTATATTTAAAAGGATATTTTAATGGGAATTTTAAAACTTATTGATACATTAAAACTTAAAGATGAATTAGTACAAAAAGATGGTAAAAACATCATTATTGGAAATGGCATGGTTAGTGATTTTATTACTATCCTAGAGGACGGTTCAGTTAAGGGCAACTGGATGGTTGGAGATGGTAATTCTAGGTATTGTGCATGGTTTGATATACTTACAAAAATGCCACAAGAAGAGATTAAAGAGCTTATTACAAGTAAAGATATCATTGATGGTGATATCTTTGTTGTTTGGACAGCCACAAATGGGAAACTTGTAAAAAAGGAGTGCCTTGCCTACGGCTATCCAAATATAACACTGGATGGTTATCTTCAATATGATAATACATTTTTTAAAGAAAAAAGACATGCATTAGCTTTTGCTCAGTCAGAGGCAAGGTATAAAATAAGTGCTGACTTTGAAAGATGGATAAGTTCTTTTAAAGAAATCTATACTCACACAAAACGTCTTATTGAATCTTTTTGGCAGATTGTTCGAGCTTATGTTTTTATAGGTAGAGTATGATACTTAACGAATTAGGCATTGTTTTTAAAGATGCTGCAGAAGTAGATCTTGTCTTTGGGGATCATTTACATCTCAATAAGTCAGTAGCTCATTCAAATGCATCTTCAGCATTAGAAGACGTAGCTGCTACAGGTTGCTCACCAAAGGTTATTTTTCCCTCTATAGAAGCCCAGAACCTCGATAGATTTAAAATAGTCCTTCCACTACCTGAAAAATCTTCTATCCTTTATACTTTCGACAATTTTAATCAAGCTTTTGAATATATGTACAGTGAAAGAGATAATCCTAGTATAATAAACTACCAAGAGAAAAGGAACAGTATGAAATTTTTTAATATTAATGTTTTATTGGAAGTTGTTGAGGCATTGAAAGAAAATGCAAACATCACAGAAGATGACATTCTTCACATTGATATTACACCCAAACAAGTGATTATTACATTAAAAATGACACCTTCTGTAGATATTGCTCAAGCAATTAAACACGAGATAAGTCTTCTTCCAAATAAGTATAAGTGCTGGATACTAGATATGGCAATTATAGTGGATGCTAAATAAGACTATAAGATTGACTTTATGTTGTTATATTGCTATAATAAGATATAACAAATTAAAGGCTATTATATGAAAGTAGTATATATACCAGAAACAAATGAATACTATCTAGTGAATGGATTAACCGAATTAAATTATGAAAAGTTTTCTTTTTCTGTTTCTAATATTTGGGCACAAGAAGGTAGAAATATTCATAAATTTATGACTGTTATAGATGTTCACACTTCCGAAGATGGTAGGCTGGTTTATGCAGAGAAAGAGGGTACTTGGTATTGGCATGTATTTAATGAGCCAAGAAAAGGGTTTATGGGTGGTTTTATGAATCAATCTATGACCTACAATGAAATTGAGGTTATTGAACGTATACCTCTCATTAATATGATGCAAAAATCAGTAGTATAAAAGGATTAACTATGGCTCAAACAATTATTGGACACAATAATGTATATAATTTGTTTTCATCAATAACAGACACCCCTGTTTTTGAAGGTGGACTTACTCTTCATCAGTTAAAAGATTATATCAAAGAAGAACTTGGGAACTCTGGTCTAGCTTCATTTGATCAAAGAATCTCCAAAGTAAGTATAAATGGTACCAGTTGTGCCGTTTCTAGAAATTTAGAAGAAGATGTGTCTATATATTTAGAAAGAGAAGATACTACTTTAGAAGAGTTTATCAAGAAGTATCTTACTTTGTCAGGAGAGGTTTCTTGTATGAAAATAAAATACCTTGAAAAAGTTACATATGAAAATATTTTAGATTCTATAAAAAATGAAAAACTAGTTCTTGAGAATTCTGGGAAGAAGTCTATTGGTGAACATGTCTTAAAAATAATATCCGAAGAAGGAGATGTTCATGCAATATTTATAATGTCTGAAGCCTCTAATTTTGGAAATACATATAGATGTGTTTCTGTTGATAAAAAATATAGTGAAGATGGAGAAGGTCATGCCTAATGAATTTTTAACTCACCTTATTAAAGGTGCCTTATACGCAGAAGTATCAACATATATATATGCAGGAGATACAAGTTCCAAGTCAAAAAATATAGATTATTGGACTTGTCCAAATCAAAATCTTATGGATTATATAGTAGATGAAGTAGAAGGGTTTGAGCAAAATAACGGCATACCGTTAGATTCCACAGAAAGAATGATAAATATTTTAAATTTCATAAAAACACTTTACCCAAATATGGTAATTGCCTGTTATCATAAGAATAGTGGAACCGACCAAGAAGATCAATTTGGGGACCTATCTATACAATACGTACTTGCAAAATCTAGAAGTGTTGATGAATATGAGGAAGAAGCAAAAAACTACTTCTCTCCATTCCAAAATTCAGCAAAAAATGAATACAGAAAATTAACTATATTTTCTTTAAAAGAATTAGAAAAGTTTAATGTAAATGAACCATTGTTTTCATTTGATAATAATGGAGAGTATCCTCTTGCATGTATCACTGAGTTTACAAAGCTTGTGGTCTATTCTGGTGCAGATACAGCTATTTTTACACCTACGGGAATGAGAAATAATGAGACGTTAGGGCTTTGTGTAGATATTAGTATCATAAAAGATAAAGAATTGATTAAGATCATACAATCAGATGGGATGGGTGTCTTTTGGCTAATGCAATCATTTTTATCAAGAAGTCTTTCACCTGTGAAGGAAGATGAGGATTTAACACCTGTAGAATTAGGTTTAGTTAAAGGTCTTCTAGAAAAAAAGAAACAAAAGAATATTTCTTTAATTCTTGATAAGATAATAAATAAACCTATCCATGTTGAGTTTGACATGGATGAGTTTCAAGGATTGGCTTCTTGGGATGCTGCTCTAGATGCGTCTTGCGAGGAACGAGAGCATAAGTTTACACCACAATCCTTCTCTCTATCCTTCAACGAAGAAGAGAAATAGTATATTAAATAGTCAACCATTCAAGGTAGTGAAGGTTGACTTTGTGCATATTTTACGATATTATTAGTTAAAACAAAAAGGTGTTATTTTGAAGATCTTCTCTATTATTTTTATTGCTCTACTCCTGATTTCAGAAGGGGTAGCGAAGCCTTACAATCCTGACAGGATCATTCAAAATGCTCCATTTTATGCAAAAGTTGAAATCAATGAAAAAAGAGCTTCTACTTTTGGTGTAAAAAATTCTCTTGACCTAACACTTAAATCTTATGACAAGTATATTCAAGAATACACAAACTGTCTAGAGTATGATATTGTAGGTGTATCCTCAGTAGGGTACTCTTATAGATTCAAAGAAGATACAACAACTCACTATATATGGATCAAGTGTTTAAAAAATTAAAAGGATTCTCATGGCAAAAGAAAAATATATACACTTCCCAATACCAAGTATTGAGATTAACGGAAAAGTAGTTCACGGAGAAAGTAGAGGGCAACTAGTAGATTTAGTTAATTATATTCCTGAAAATCAAGACAATACAAATACATTCAATCCTCTGCAGAATATTGATGAAAGAGCTTATGCTGAGCTAATAGCAAAAAACACAGTGCAAAAAGGCAAAAAATGATAACTATTACCATAGATACAACAGAATCAACCCCAGAAGATACTACACGCTTAGAAAAACTATTAAATGATGACCTTGAAGAGTTTTTAAGAAGAGGAAGAAATTTAAGTATTCCTATTATCATGAAAAATCAACCAGAAGATATCATTTCGGGGAAACCAGACAAGAAGGATTAGTTTGAATAATAAAATACAACCTGCAATGAGTGGGAAAACATATATGGAATTAAATATAGGTGAATATGAAAAAGTAACATATGCACCAGATAATGGATATCAACTTAGATTCTGTACTAGTTTCAGAAAAAGAAGATTAAAAAGTAAGAGTAAAAACAAGAAAACACTAATTTGTTCAGGTAGAATAAAATACCATATGTCAGAAGAAGAAAAAGAAATAATTATAAAAAGAGTTCTAGCAAACACTACCCGTTTTAAGGGTTTACCAGGGGGTAAATAAATGAAGAAAATATTAATTTTAATGATTCTACTTTCTAGCTTTTCTTTGGCTATTTGGGATGATACTCGTGCAGCACAGAATGGATGGAGTAAGACTATTGTGTGTAAAGAAGGTTTTTTGTATTCTATTTATACTAAAACCACTTTCGATAAATTACAAACAATAGAACAATTAACATGTTATAGTGTAGGTGGGTGGAATGGAGGTTGTGAACATACTCCAATCCTTTGTAAAGTAAAAAATAAAGGCAAAAAAATGAAAGCTTCAGATATTAAAGAGTTTCAAGAACGAAAAAAGAAATTAAAAACAATAAGTGAGTTTAAAACATTAGGCAGAGAGATGGTTTCTGCTTTTGGAATCACAGATAAAGAGGCTATAGCTCTACTTAATGGAAAAAATGAATTAGAAATTCTAGTTAAGTATGAAGAACCTACAGAGATAAAGCCTTCTATTCAAGAGGATATGGTACAAAATAGTGCATCTATAAAGCAATAATTTAGAGAGAATACTGCCTCCATAAGGTTGACATTTATTTACTTTTAGTGTAAAATTCATTTATAAAAAACAATTCAAAGGTTTAGATATGTGGACACGTTTTAGGCAAGAACCAGAAATTTTACAGTTTACTTTGGTTGCTGGAGTAGCTATAGTCGTTATTGCCGTTTTGTTGATGGTTAAAATTATTCAAGGGCAAGTATAAATGACGGGGAAAATAGTGCAAGTAATGGGCTCTGTAGTAGATATCAATTTTACAGATTATTTACCAGAAATAGAAGAATTCTTGGAAGCAGATTTGGTTGTTTGTGAGACGAGTAAGAAAATAAGATTGACTGTTGTTGCCAACCTTGGGAATAATTATATTAGAGCTATAGCTATTGATAAAGGCGAAGGACTTATGAGAGGTCAGGTTATTAGAGCTATGCAGTATCCTGAGGAAGAGTTCAACAAATTAAGTACGGTAAGAAAAAATCTTTTAACTAAAAGAGGCTATTCGCCTTATTGTGGTAGTGATAGTTGCGAAAACATGCCTAGAACAGCTTTCAATGGGAGTCAATTCGTCTGTTCGTCTTGTAGTTGGGAAAGTACTTTTCCTCTTGAGTTTATAGATAAGTACAAACATTTCATAAAAATCAAAGGTACTTAATGGAAAAGATAAGTATAAAGATAAAAGGCAAGTCTGTACCTTTAGATAGGTTTATTGTTGATGCCTTGTCTCTTAAAAATTTTCATACCAAATATGAAGATTCAAAAAAGCAAACAAATAAACTAATTAGAGAACTTACAAAAGAAGAAGATGTAAAATTTCATCCAAGGAACATAGAAAGATATATACTTGCTGATTTGTTCCCAGCTTCTGTAACAAAAGAATTATGTAAAGAATATAATCTAAAAAAGGATATTCACTATGACAAAAGAAGATGTTGAAAGATATGAGAGATTTGAAGAACAGTTGGAAAGTTTAAAAAAAATACAAAAGAATATGGTCGAAGGAAGTAAAGCTGGCTTTATGAGAGACGAAGATACTTTGTTTAATAATGAAGGCGTAAAAGAAATTGAATCTTTAATGGAAAACATAGAAAAATACATGAAAAATCTATAAGGAACTTGATTTGTGCAAAGTTAATGAAAATCCTACAAAATCTAAAATCCTCTAGTTAGATGATTTTAATCACTGGAGGTACTGGGTATATTGGTTCACATACAGCCCTTGAATTACTTCTATCTGGGGAAGATATTGTGGTATTTGATAACTTGTCAAATTCATCAGAAAGTATAATTAAATCTTTAGAGGAACTCTCTGGTAGAAAAATCCTTTTTGTACAAGGAGATATTAGGGTAAAATTAGACTTAAGTTCTCTTTTTAAAAAATACAAAATCACTGCAGTTATTCACTTCGCTGGCTTAAAAGCTGTAGGAGAGTCTATGTCTAATCCTTTAACGTATTATAATACTAATGTTTCTGGAACAATCAATTTACTTGAGGTGATGGATGAAAATAATTGTAAAAAAATAATTTTCTCTTCTTCTGCAACAGTTTACGGAAATTCTTTAAATGGAACATCTTTAAAAGAAAATGATAAAACCAACCCAGAAAATCCTTATGGACGTTCTAAGCTTATTGTCGAAAAGATATTAAAAGATCTAGCTGATTCAGATAGGGAATGGAAAATTATAGCCTTAAGGTATTTCAATCCTATAGGTTCTCATGTCTCAGGAACATTAAATGAGTCTCCCAAAGGAGTTTCTCAAAATATTATGCCCACCTTGCTTAAGGTTGCAGAAGGTGAACTTGAGACACTTCTTATTTTCGGGAATACATATCCTACAGAAGATGGTACAGGGGTAAGGGATTATATACATGTCACTGACTTAGCTAGAGGGCATATAAAGGCTCTATCTCTTCTTGATTCGATAGATACTATGGAATTGATTAATTTAGGCTCTGGAGTGGGGTATTCAGTATTAGAAATAATTAAAGTATTTGAATCTGTATCGAATAAAAAAATATCTTATAGGGTTGTAGAAAAAAGAGAAGGGGATGTAGCTATTTACTTGGCAGATCCTAGTTATGCTAAAAAGATTTTAAATTGGAGTGCTGAGTTAGGAATTGAAAGAATGTGTCAAGATGTTTGGGCCGGCAGAAAGCCAGCCAGTGATTAAGGTTTCTTTACCATGTCCGCTTCATTAGCATATGCAGCAAGGTTATCTGTTTCTTGCATAGGAGGTATATTTACCTCTACTGATGAAGGAGTGTCTGCGTTATGATGGTCAGGTATCAAATTATCTGGTGAATAGTTTTTAACAGGGTAGTTCTCTATTTCAGAAAGAGGGATTACTTTACTGAAAACATCAAACGCTTCCGCATCTCTAAATTGAAAAGTCTCATTAATTGGGTGAACTGTTACGTTTTTTGTGTCCCAACCTAGTGACGTAGCAATTTGTCTTAGCTCAACAGCTCTATGAACACTAGATTTTAAAAGTTCAATAACTGCACGATTAGTTAGGTTATCTACATTCCCTTCATTTATAGAAGTGTAGGGTGATTCAATAGACATATTAGTACCTGTAGTTAAATCACTTATAAGTAAGTGCTCAGGGTGAATATAGTAATTAAAGTCTTTTGAATCAAGAGAGATTGTTCCAAAGGTATCAGGCTTTTCCCACCTTAATTCATTCATAATAGGGTACTGGGCAACAATCATATCTTCTGTTACACCTATATAAGGAGAGTTTTCAACAACTTTATCTTTTGGGACACAAGCAACATATTCTCCATTATAAAGATATTCTCCATCGGAAGATTTTAGTTTTGCCATAAAGACATCTATAGGGTTGCCTATGTATTTTCCTTGAACAGATTTTTGAGCAATAGATTCAAGTTGTTTAGCTTTAAAACTAAAAGCATTACCACAAACATTAACACCTTCCACTTTATATCCTTTATCACCCGAAAACACACCCTTGAATTCACCTGATAATTTATCTAACTCTTTCTTTGCAGCTTGATGATCATCAAAAACTGTTATTCCTATAAGTGTAGCTACCGCATATTTTGACATCTGAAATCCTTATTTATTTATATATTTATAATTATAGCAGTTAAAAACCTTATCAAGAAAAAAAGATTAAGTTTTAATAAGGTATTATCTATTATATAAAAACAAAAGGAAACAACATGGATGGTTTAATAATAGTAGGCTTCTTAGCAGCTTTGGTGATAGTTACATTATATAAGGGGATCAATATCGTTCCTCAGGGGGAAGAATGGGTTGTGGAAAGATTGGGAAGATTTTATACAGTCTTAAATCCAGGGCTAAACATCATTATTCCTTATCTTGATATAGTGAGACAAAGAATATCCACAAGAGATATAATTTTAGAGATTCCAGAGCAAGAAGTAATTACAAAAGACAATGCCGTAATTCTTACTAACGCAATAGCCTTTATAAAAGTAACTAGACCAGAAAATGCCCTCTATGGTGTAGAAGATTTTAAACTAGCTATTCAACAACTCATCATGACAACACTTCGTTCTATATTAGGTGAAATGAGTCTTGATCAGGCACTTTCAAACCGTGAACATATCAAAGCTAAGCTAAAGGATGGAATTGTTGATGACGTTGCAGACTGGGGAGTGACAGTAAAATCTGTAGAGATACAAGACATTAACCCAAGCCAATCTATGCAAGCTTCTATGGA
>Ga0256824_10000064_pt1 | contig 33381 bp, 27 predicted proteins | sample CV67metaG_FD_191570 | JGI IMG/M metagenome (GOLD analysis project Ga0256824, IMG submission 191570) | Hydrothermal vent microbial communities from East Pacific Rise, Pacific Ocean - CV67 | ecosystem: Environmental > Aquatic > Marine > Hydrothermal vents | place: Pacific Ocean: East Pacific Rise...
AACTTTTGAGAAGAGCTATGGTGGTCGTTATGACGATGTGGCGAACTCTGTTTTAGTCTTAGATGATGGTTATTTAGTAGTGGGTTACACAGAGAGTTTTGGAGAGGGCAACAAAGATGTCTACATTATAAAACTCGATAAGTTTGGAAATAAAGTCTACACAGCAACCTATGGTGGTCGCAATAGCGATATAGCGAACTCTGTTGTAGCTGTTAAGGGTGGTTTTATGATTACGGGAGTTACCAACAGCTTTGGCAACCGTATAGAGAGTCTCTACCTCGCTAAAATCTCTAAAGGGGGTAACTTAGTGTGGCAGAATGGTTATTACTCCGATAAAGATGACTACTATAAAGGGAACGACCTCGTAGCCATAAGTGACACAAATGTACTCGTAGCAGGTTCAGAAGACCATATAAAGTTTTTTGATTCCGAGGTAAATATTTATCTTAATGCTGTTGACTCTAGAGGAAAACGAAATGGTATCAAACGTTATGGTGGAGGGGATTTAGAGCGAGCTTACTCTATTATCGCAACAGATGATGGCTACGTTATGGCTGGAGAGACTGAAACATGGGGACATGGACGAAGTGATGCTTACATAATTAAAATTGACAAAGATGGGAACAGAATCTGGCACAATGCCTTTGGTTTTGACTATGATGAGAAAGCCAATGAGGTTATTGCAACAAGTGATGGAGGGTACTTACTTGTGGGAGTGAGCGATAGCGACCATAAAAACCAAGATGGTGTATATGTAGTCAAAGTAGATAAAGATGGTCAGAGAGTCTGGCAGAGTCTTTACGGCAGTAGAGAAGATGATGAGGGCTTTGGTGTCGTAGAAGTTAATGATGGTTTTGTCATAGCTGGCTATACAAAGGGAACTAAAAACTATGACAGCGATGTTTACTTATTTAAAATCGACAAAAAGGGTGGCTTGCTCTGGAGCAAACGATATGGTGGAGCTAAAGATGACAAAGCCTATGCTATTGCTAAACTCAGTGATGGTTTTGTTATAACGGGCTACTCAACATCGTCTAACAGCTACTCTAAAGATGTCTATCTTCTAAGAGTTGATGCTAATGGTAATGTGAACTAGTATATGAAGGGTTTACTCTATATTACACTCCTTTTTACTCTAACACTCTACGCAAGTGTAGAAGACTCCATTGTTAAAATCTACACAGTCTCTAAAATACCTCAGTATGCAACCCCATGGAACTCAAACATGAAACGCTCTCACGGTTCAGGGGCAATTATAAGTGGCAATAGAATTTTGACAAATGCCCACGTTGTAGCTAATGAGACCTTTATAGAAGTGAAACGTCATGGCGATACAAAGAGGTATCAAGCAAAAGTTGAGTACATCTCGCATCAGGCAGATTTAGCGATTTTAACCCTTGAAGATAAGAGCTTTTTTAAGGGCACAAAAGCCTTAGCATTCGATGGACTCCCTCTTATTCAGCAAGAGATTGCCGTTTATGGTTTTCCTATGGGTGGTAACAGCATTAGTGTCAGTACAGGGATAGTTTCACGTATTGAGCATACACGTTATGCACACTCAAGAGAGATTTTTCTCTCCATTCAGATAGACGCAGCGGTAAACCCTGGAAGTAGTGGAGGACCGGCTATTAGTGATGGCAAAATTGTGGGTGTTGTGATGCAGCAGATTTCAAAGTCTCAAAGCATAGGCTACATCGTTCCAGTCGAGGTTATAAAGCATTTTTTAAAAGATATAAAAGATAAAAAGTACGATGGCTACCCTCATTTAGGTATAGACACACAGATGATGGATAACGATGCCATTCGTGCTGTGTATAAGATTCCAGATGGTGTGAGCGGTGTTTTAGTTATCGATATATCGGAGAATTCTTCTCTTTATAAGAAGATTAAAAAGGGCGATATTCTCTTGGCGATTGATGGTAATAAAATACAAAACGATGGTACAGTGGAGTTTAGAGAGCACCAGTTTACCTCTTATAAGTACTACGTTGACAAAAAACAGTTAGGGGAGAAAATATCTCTTGATATTTTACGTGCTGGTAAAAGAGAGAGACTAGAACTTACTCTGAAAAATATTGCGGATGATAACTTATTTGTCAATACACTAGAGCACGATGTGATGCCAAACTACTATATATATGGTGGATATGTCTTTACACCGCTGAGTCGAAACCTTATTATGAATAGCCGTTCAACACTTCTAGAACTTCGCCAAGCAGCCAATAAGTGGTCTTCTCCCCAGCAAGAAGAAGCGGTCATACTTCTGAAGGTCTTAGCTTCTAAAATTAGTCGAGGAAACCATAGCTTCTCTTTGTGGATGATAGATAAAGTGGATGGTAGAAAGTTTAAAAACTTTGCAGAGTTTGTAGCCATAACCAAAGCCTTTAAGGGGAAGTACCTAATTTTTGAAAATAGAGATGGTGTAAAAATAGCCATAGATTCAAAAGAGGCTCAAAATATAGAAGAGAAGATTTTAAAAAGATATAGTATTAAAAGTTCACAAAGGCTATAATGCACCTCTAAAAGGATAGATGTGTATGATGTAGCGATTATTGGTGCGGGTATAAACGGGTGTAGTGTTGCACATGAGCTCACTGAGTCTTCTAAAAAAGTCATATTGTTTGATATGAATGGAGTTTCAGGGGGTGGTAGCGGTGCGGCTGGTGCTTTTATATCTCCCAAATTCTCAAAGTCAGGCGAGCTTAAAGAGATACTTCATGATGCTTTTGTCTACAGTATGGAGTTTTATGAGTCAAAATTCCCTCATGTTTTAACCAAATCTCCACTTCTGCATATTGCCCAAGATGAGCAATCTTCTGAGATTTTAAAAGCCTATAAAGCCAAAACCACGTTAGAGCTACAAACTCCTAGTAGTGAACTTCTGAGTCAGCTAAAGCCTCAAGCTAAAAAAGAGGAAAATATATCTTTAACTGCTGGAGTAGTTAATGCCGAAGCACTCTGCAATGCACTTTGCAAATCTGCCACATTTAAAAAAGCAAAAGTTGACTCTTTGGTGTACGATGAGGGTGTTTGGGTCATTAATGAAGCCTACACCGCAAAAGAGGTCGTCCTTGCAACAGGTGCTTACGAGACACTTATAGATGAGCCTTACATAAAACTTCGTGGTGTTTGGGGACATCGCATAGATGTAAAAACTTCGACAGAGAATGCGCACTCTATTCATCAGTTTGTCTCTATATCGCCCTCCAAGGATGGTGTTTTAGCCATTGGAGCTACTCATAACGTGCATTACCACCCGCAAAGTGCTACCGAGCCCTATAACGTGGCTCAGGGTAGGGAAGAGCTTTTAGCTAAAGCCTCTCGCACACTGGAGTTAAAAGATGTAGAGGTCATTAAAGATTACACGGGACTACGTTCAGGCTCTTTTGATTATATGCCGATGGTGGGTTCGCTTGTAATTTCCAAAGAGACACTGCTTAACAAAAACATACGATTTAAAGTCAAAAAAGCGAATTATGAAGAGTATGAGTACTATCCAAATCTTTATATGATAAATGGGAGTGGAGGGTATGGTTTTGTTTTAGCACCATACTTAGCAAAAATGCTCACAGAGTATATGCTGAGTGCTAAAAAAATCAGTCCAAGAGTTCAGCCAGCAAGGTTTTTTGCTCGCTGGGCGAAGAAGTTACCCTAGTCTTTGAACAGTAGGCGGGTTTGTTCTAAATGCATTTTTAAAAGCATTGCCTCGAATATCTCTCATTTTTCCAGTCGCAAAAGGCGAGAGGAAGTAAGCTACCTCTACACACTCCTCTTCATCGTAGTTTCTATCGTAAAGAAAAACTATCTCTTTACCAAGTTTTTGAGTCTGTGTTGAAATATTTCTCGCATAAGTAATAATCTCTTTATGGTGTCTGTCGTACTTGCTACCAGTCCCAAAAAACACAAACTTACCATTAAAACTCATGTTTAAGTAGTCTTGGTAGTTTAGCTCTTTGTCATAACGTGTAAACTGCTCACTTGTATATCTATCTAAGTCAGAGTCAAACTCTTCTAAAATAGGTGTCGGCTCAATATTCGCTTTGTTGTAAGTAAAGAGGTACTTGATTTCTATAAGCTTCCCTCTGTAACCCTCTCGAATAGCTTTTGAGAAAAGGTTTATAGAGTCACTAAAGCCAAGTTCACACATCTTTCCAAAATCTTCAAAACCCTGCTCAGCGAGTGAAGAGTCAGTGTTAAGTCCCAAAGGTGCGATAGTAGGGTTGTATAAGAAGATAGTACCCGCTACATTTTTACTCTTTTTTTTCAAAAGTGCTTGAAGCTCTTGAGTGGAGATTTTAATGTCTTCTCTCTCTTCATCTTTTTCGTTAATGTAGATGTAGTGCTTTGTTAAGTATTCGTGGTCGAAATTGGTTGAAAATATTCCAAATGTCTGCAAAGGTTTCGTCCTTTTTAATTAATACGGGATTATACACACAATTGAGTAAAGCGAGGGTTAAATCTAACTATATATAATTCTACTTATGATTTATATAATATTTTTACTTTTTACTTTTGCTATTTTAGCCATTCTCTTTTACCAATGGCAATTTTTTATGGTTTTTACACCTACCTTTTTCCGTGAAGGTGAGCTAGACGAGAACTACCAAATACTTAGTGTAACAACTGAAGATGGTTTTGAGCTAGAGGGTGTTGTGTATGAGCCTCACGAGATGTATAGAAAACTAGCCTCAGTCGATACGACTCTACTCTTTTTTGCAGGTCGTTCACACGATAGTGTAGGGCTTATACAGAGGCTCTCTAAGCAGTTCCCACATACTCGCATAATTACTTTTAACTACCGTTCTTACGGAAGAAGTGAAGGGAAGATTAATGAGAAAAACATCCTGAGTGATGGGCTAAAAATTGCAGAGTTAGTGCAGAAAAACTATGGCGATTTTTATCTTTTAGGTTTCTCTTTAGGTTCTGTTGTTGCCTCTTATGTGGCAAGTAAGAAAAAGGTAAAAGGGCTCTTTTTGATTGGCTCTTTTGACTCTGTGCCACTTTTAGCAAAAGAGAAGTATGGTCTCTGCCTCTCTTGGGTTATGCGCTACAAACTCGACACAACCACGTTAGTGAAGCATATTGATGCCGACACATACCTCTTTGTGAGTGTGGACGATGAGACAACTTACATAAAAAATGCAAGAAACTTAAAAAACCACGTTAAGAACCTTAGCTCATACAAGGAACTCGAAGGCTTGAGCCATAAAGAGTTGCTGTGGGATGATGAAGTTATAGACCACATCAATGGAGTTGTTAATGCGTAAGATACTCTTTATGGGTGCTTTCTTCATCTGTTTAATCGCCATTGAGTTTTTAGCTACAACAACCATACACATTGAAGCTGTGGAAAATGTTTGGGACAAGGCAAACCATTTTGTGGCTTTTTTTACTCTCTACTTTTTACTAAGTCTTGCGTATAAAAAACTTTCCATTAAAGCAAAAGCAGGACTACTTGTTCTTTTTGGAATGCAGATAGAGTTTGTGCAGTCTTTTATACCAGGGCGCGACTTCTCACTTTTAGATGTTGTGGCAGATAGTATTGGAATTCTTATAGGGGTGGTTGCTTACAAGCTTTATAAAAAGTTCTTTTAGTCCTACTCAAAAGGCATTTTAGACATGATGATTTCATGTGAATCTACATACTGTTGACAATCTTTACCACCGAGTTTAGTGCAAATTTCTTGCCATTTTTTGGAGTGACCAGCATCTTTTGTCTGAAAGTGACCTAGCTTAAACATAAGAACATGGGCATACTCGTGTGCTATAACGCTCTGCACCACACCTGTGAGTTTTTGGACTAAAAGATATTATTGTTAGTTTATTAAATGTAAATTGATGTTATTATTATGTTGAATAAGGGATTCTTTATGAAAAATAAAACTCGCCAAATCAATTTATCCCATAGGTGGAATAAATACAAAACTAAAGCTACATGTAATTTAAGTCTCTACTCTCCCACTGTACTTGAAAATGAATTAAATAAGGCTATTGTGGATCATAATGGTAAAATACTTTACTACGGCAAGCCAATACTTTATGATTCTGAAAAGAAACTATTTGCTTACGATCCAACTCATTATTCAAACTTTACATTAGTTCTCAATAGAGATGGCACCCTTTGGTATGAAGCAAATAGGTTTCTTGTAGATTTAGTCAAATACGATGATGCTTATCTTGAGACACAACGTATTTCAAGACAGACAATTGATGACCTTGGAACATGCCTACAAAAATACAAATGGTTCTGTGATGAACAGGATGATGAGAAGATATATGAACTACTGGACACAGAACTTAGCAAAGTAGGCTTACCCACCAAAGTAAAGATAGATGAGCTAGTACATAAATTAGAGGATAAAGAAAAATTTAGCGAGGAAGAAACTAAACAGCTTCTATCACTTCCAACATGGTTAAATGAGATGAAAACAAAAGAAAAAAAGATTAGAGAAAAGCAAAGTAAAGAGCCGCCATTCTGGAAGGTAGCTAAACGGCCTACCAGTAGACCAAACTATCTTTATAGAGAGTACTTAAAAAAAAGGATTAGGGATAATGATTTAGCTCCATCAACTGCTGAGAAATACCTACGCCCTATTACTATGTTCTATAATTTCATCATCGAAGAATACGGATCCAGTTATCTTGTGCTCGGCAATATGGTCACGATGCCAGGAAAAGTCACAAGTTACATAAAAAAAACTGAGAAAGGATTTGTTGTAGTGCAAGGGAATGAGGCAAACAAAGTTCCTAAATGTAATAACAGTGATAAAGAGAGCCTCGGGTACATACGAGATAGTGGCTATACAAAGCCTCTTTCTGAAGTTCATCAAAAAAAACTGTTTGAACTTATACATCAAGTCAATCAACCTGAGATGTCCGTTTCCCATCTATTTGCCGCTATAGTGGCAACTCGTGTAAGGACGGTGTTTACCTTACGTCTATGTCATTTCATGAAATCCCTCCCTGTAGATAGCACTATTATCTCTTTAGACACCTGGCGAAAAGAAAATGATATTTATGAAGATAACAAGGTGTATCGCATTAAAGTTGGGCCTACAGAATTAGTTGATACAAAAGGCTTGGATGCAGAATATTCACTCAAAGTTCCTGGCTACATTATGAAGTATATGCAACAGTTTTCTATGTCAGGGAGAACAAGACACCGTAGGGCTAATATTAAGTTTCCACAGCCAAACCCATTGCATGAATATATATTTATAACGAAGAACTTTAATCCCTACTATTGTGCAAAAGGAGATCTAAATAAAAAGCAGTATAGTAGACTTCCTGATGGCAATGCAATGCGTCAATTCAATGCCAGTGAAATTACACCGAACATTGATTTTGAATACAAGTTCCACTTTCTTAGAGCAACCGCCCTTTGGAACATGCTTAAAGGACTCATTCAACAAGGATATTCAGAAGATAAAGCTTTAGAGGAAGTAAAAAACTTTGCAGGTCACAAGAGAAAAGAGACGACTAAGGGCTATTTGGACTGGAAGCCAAATGAAGAACTAAGATACAAGGCCTTTGATGATCATGCGAAGAAACTTTACGGATGGGCCGGTGTTGAAATAAACGATAACAATGAAATAGAAGAAGTCGAAGAAGAGGTGTCACAAAATACGATAATTACAGTTAGATCAAGTAAAGAAGATTTATTATCTGAAAATAAACGCTTGAAGGCTGAAATTGAACATCTCAAAAGTAGTAAAAATGGATAATCATGATAATAGCAACACCCAGTAAATTTTCCAACTACAAAGAAGTACTGCAAGCCATCAAGCAAAGCGGTGAAAAGCCTACTTTAGAGATGTTTTATGGACGATTGGGTGTTGTAACTAATGATTTCAAAGGTCCTTTCAATGCTAAAAAAACATGGGCACTTGACATCAAAAAAGACTATGATAAAGTACGAAAACATTGGGAAAAATATGGTGGTAAGGATGATAAAGCAGCAAAAAAAGCTCTCAAGCTCCTCCAAAAAAAAAAGGAACAACCAACAATTACTGAAGTATGCAGAATAGCTGATATACCTGAAAAACAATTACGTATACAGACCTTTACTTGGACAAAAAAACTCTATGATGAAATTACGAAGGCTAATCAAGCATATCTAGAAGGTACTAATAATGCCAATTATGATAAATGTCTTGATGCAATAAAAGAAGTGGTCAAAGAAAATAAATTCCCACTCTCAAGGGCTGTAGCTTTGAAGGCTGGACTACATAAAGATCTATTACAGAAAAATATCTTTCCCTGGAAAGAGAATGTCATTCAAGCTATTAAGGATACATATAAGAATTATATAAAGATTGCTCCCTTATATTTAAATGTGGATTTACTCATTGGTTTGGTAGTCTCTCAAAAGAATATGGATTTCTACCGCATCGGAATTAACTTCAATGAAGTAGATATACAATATCCTCTTGCTCACATTATGTATACCGATCACCTTATAGAGAAAGGGAATGCACATAAAAAAACCAACATCTACGTGAAGAAGAAAAGCTTCAATCACAACCTCTCTCATTTGATTAAGGGAATTATCATGTCCTGTGAAGGTGTAGCACAAAAGACAATCACTCACACAAACACTTTTCGCAACATAGTCAAAGCTGCCATCTGGATTGGTGATCGTCCATCAAGTAATATTGAAGATGCAAAAAAGCTATTTGTAGACTTCTCACAACCACTTCAACACATGCTTAAGTCAGGAGAGATGACACACTCGCAAGCCAGTCCAAGGCAAAAGGGCCTAATTAAACTTTTATGTGGGATGTTCGCCTGTGATGAAGAAAAAATTACTGAAAACAACAAAATTCTATTAATTCCTCAAATGGCTCCAGCAAGTAATGCCTACTCCAATGCTGCTAGGTTTTCCCAGCAGGAGCTAGAGTACGCATTTAGCTTTTACTACCATCTCTTTAAACAGTTGGCGGAGGTCATATTGGAAAACAGACCTTTACCTCATACCATTAAATTGCCAGCAGGTAATGCGCTTGTCTTAGGAGTTGGAGACACCCTTATCGTCACCGATAAGACTGAGAAAGGTAGCCTAGTAATCGATTATAGTGATGGACATCTGCTCAGCGTTGAAGAGATTGAAGCACTTGCAATTAAGAAATCAAAAAAGCAAAAGTCACCCTTAATAGCAATAAGAGCAGGACTTCTTAGACAAAGAAAAATGCATCAAAAAGAACTTTCCGAGATTAATACCAACAAATTACACCCCAAACGGCTACAACTAGGTAAAAAGGCCTTAGACGCATGGTTTATGTGTATGCTCTTTTTTACGGCTATGAATGATTCTACACTAGGAAACTTGGAGTGGGGAGAGGATGATGATCTTGAGCTTGAGCCAAATGAGCGGAAGGAGTTTTACAATATCAAGCCAAGAGCACAATATAAGGCCGTCCGCTTCCCTCTCCCTAAAGCCTGCCTGGAAGACTTCAAACAGTTTCTATCTTTTCGTCGTTTTGTGCTCAATGGCCATCCAATGCAGTATCTTTTTTTCAAAGGCTATGGTAAAAATAGCAGGCATCCAAAAACAATGAAAAAAGGAAGAATAAGTGCAGATATTAAAAACCAGATGAAAGAAGCTATTGACAGCAATCTACCAGAAGTAGTTTCTGGCGATAGTCGTGTAGACCACTCCCATGACGCACTCAAAAATTATGGCATAAAGGTTACCCTTAACATCTTGCAAAACAAAGAAAATACACTTATTAAATTTTACAACGGTCAAACTGCTGAAGAAATGGCTCAAGATCTATCTGGCTTCATAGTTTCCATGCATAAAAATGTTATCAGCGATAATCCTATTACTGATACAGAAAATACAGCAACTGGAGGGTGTGAAGTTGAAGGAAAAAAAGAGCCAGAGGCAATTGAAGGTAGTCCAGTTGAGGCAAAATGCGAAGATCAGCGAAGTTGTATATTTTGTACCTATTTTAAAACCTTCCCTGAGCCCGAATCTGTCCGTAAACTTATTAGCCTCAAATATATCATTGAAAATAAAGCCTATGATAATGCGCCAAGTGATGAGTATTATGAAAAAGAGATGGGACCTTGGTTAGATCGCATAGATGCTCTCTTAAACCACATGAAAGCGGTAGAAAAAAAAGCCGACCAAATGATTGAACAGATCACCGACGAAGTGTTTAGTGATGGACTACTCTCTCCATACTGGTTATTACTATCAGAATTTTACGAAGATACAGGAATGTTTGAATGAGTACCATAATTTTGCAACCCTTTCCATCCTATGATAAAGGATTAATACCGCCTCCATTTGAGTATGATTCAAATCAAAGTCATATCGAACTTGATGATGAACACATCATTTCCATGCGTGATGGTCTTATCCTATCGCGCTATGGTGATGACATATGGGATTTGACACCTTACTCGACAAAAGAATTTAATTGTCTTTACTTCAAATCCATTATCTCTCCTACTCTTAAAATGGAAGCTAAACGACTAACATACCTCACCATGACACATGCAACAGGTAAAAACAGAACTAGTCCTTCTGGGGCAACTGTTATGGGAAAATACTATAGTTTTATTAAGCCTTTGGCTGAATATATCCAAGGCTTACCGATTAAAGAGGAGAAAAAAAATTTTAACTACATGCTTGCCCATGTCAAACACCTTAGACACTATATTCTTTCATATACAAAAAATAAACCAAGTAGTACTGCTCCTGTAATCAGTATCCTTAAGCTATTGAAGGAAAATAGTAAGAAGCGCACAGGGTTTGAGTATGTATCTAGTAAAAGGACCGAACAAGCACTTGTAGTTATTGACAAACACCGCAGAAATTCCCTTAAACAGACCATCCTTATGCCAGTCAGCATCTACATTGCAGCGGCCAATATGCGATGGGAACATATTAGTGCTATTGAGCCTTACTCTAAAGGCTTAGCATATTTTATAGAAGGTTATGCTAATTGTAAGGGGTTTGGAGCAAAAAAAAATAAAAGTTTGTCCATTGAAGAACGAAAAGATTTCGTTAAATGGGATGAAGCTGTCAAAAAATATGCCCTAATAACCTTATTTAAGCAATACAAAGTAATGGGCTTAGCAGATTTATTTAGGTTTATTCATGAGTTGCAAGGGACATGTAGACACCTCATTCATCAATATACAGGGATGCGTGAAAATGAATGCCGTTCACTGAATTGTGAATGTTGGAAAGATGAAAATGATACTATGCCAGCACGTATTCATGGTATCGAGCAGAAGATTCATGGTGTGCCGACACATCAAGTGTGGATTACACATAATGAGATCAAACGGGTAGTCAATCTACTCAAGTCTATCGGTGCACCTATTGCGAAGCGATGCAACCCTAAACTCAAAAAACCGCCATTATCAATCAAAATCTCAAAGCTCAAAAATAGAGAAGTAGGAGATAATCACTATAAGGTGCTTTGTGCAGCAAGCAAAATTAAAGAACTTGCATTTAGCGACCTAAAAAGCATTACCATTACACAAGAACATATTAATGAGATGTCATTGGTGGATAATCGTGACTGGAGTGAACATGAGTGGGTTAAGGAAGGTGCTACTTGGCGATTTGCAACCCACCAATATAGACGTGCTCTTGCAATATATTCCTTAGGAAGTGAACTTGTTTCACTTCATGCTGTTAAAGAGCAATTTGGACATCTTTTATCAGCAATGACAAATTACTATGGCAATGGACATAAAAGTGCTAGAAGACTCGATGGAAGTACCGATGATAAGGACCACATCTCAAGCTATATCAATAAAATTAGAAAAGATATAATGTTCTACTTATACAAAGAAAAAGTATTGCTTTCCAAGGTTCCTTTGTATGGAGCAAATGGCATGTTTTTAGATAAACATATTGTTGCCAGAACAGTCGAAGAACGTGAAGTGGTTATGCATAATAGTGATAAAATGAAAAAGAATTTTAAGAAAAGTGGACAATATTACGAGGAAACAGCAGTGGGTGGTTGTACGAAAAGCGATTGTGAAAAGCGTTTACTCCCTGTTTTCTTTTTATCATTTTATTGCAAAAGCTGTGACCATTCTATACACAGACTGGAAAAGGTAGAGAGGTTAACCGAGAAAGTGCGTTTGGCTACCATGAAATATGCTGAAATTCAGCCTAATGGTGTTGATCACCGAACAATGGTAAAGATATATAATGAAGTTAACCATTTTACTAAAATACTCAGAAGAAAAGAACATAAGGAGACATCAAAATGAGTGTAGAAACTGAATATAGAAGAGCCTTTGAGAGGCTAAAAGCAGGAAAACCTATTCGTGTTGATAAGAGTATGCCTGTTAATCGGCTAGACACAGTTGCACTAGAAGCAGGAAAAAAGAAGGGATCACTACGCAAGTCCCTACACGGAGAACTTTGTGAAGAAATACTTAAATATGAAGTTAATTTTGATGAAACTGGTATAATCAAAGAACTTCGTTTAAAAAAACAATACCGAGCAGAGAGAGATGAAAAGCATGAACTCTGGACACAAGCCTTAGCACGAGAACTTCAGCTTATAATACGTATAGAAGAGTTGGAAAAAGAAATTTATAGAATAAAGCAAGCTTATCCCGGGGTTGTGTTTAATTTGGAAAATATTTAACTATCAATTCACTTACAAAACCAAGTAACCATATTATTTATAGTGCTAATATTACCCTTAAAAAAGTCTACATCATAAATTAACAATGGTTATTAGACCAACTCGAATCAACTTCATTTAGATTCTCTTTTTCTCTATCTAAGAGTGATTTTCTCATTAACTTTGTTATAACGATAATCAATAATTCTACCACTAATAATAAGTTCAATAGCCTCTTCAATTACCTCTATTGGAGCGACAAACCACTCACGAGGTCTATGGACATCCCCTTTTTCATCAACTATATCAATATCTAAACAGCTATTACTAAAAAACTTATGGATTAGGTGCTCTAGTTTATGAGGATTGACATTGTAAACCTCAAAAGAGGATACTATTTGAACATCAGCCATAAGATAGGTAGGGTCTTTCGAAGCATTTTTTACTCTTGTTTCTACTGCGGTTGTAGAAAATCCAATCTTGTATAGATTTCTTTTAGTAGCAATTCTATCATCGTTACTCAAAGATTTTAGAATGTATATAAAACCATTTTTGCTATCATCTTCATCAACATTAAAAAGATTATCTGCTCTATCAGAATCTAATTCAGTAACCATGTTTCCACTATCCCTTAATCTCTTTCCAAGTGAACGGAGAAGCATATTTGATTTTGTACCATTTTCAAAAACTAGAGTAGTTCTTCTGTTGATTTTCCCACTATTACCAAGGTAGCCTTTTTCAATATCTACGATATAAAGTAAGACACCATCTAACACACAAAAAGTACCTATGGATAAACGACTTTCAACCGATGGAACTAGTTTTCTTTTTCCCTCTCTTAAATCTTGTTGGCATTGCACAAGTAAAGGTTCATACTTTTCAAAGTCCTCAAACTTTTCTCTTCGTGCAACAAAGTCGGCATCTGCTCTATCTTTATCTATCTTTGGAACATTCACTAATGTGTGAATATCTTCTTCTTTATTTGTATTTAATAGTCCAAAAGGGTCACTATTTAAAATATCATCAAGAGAGTTTATATCTGCCATTATTCTTCCTCTACATACTCTAGTAAATCATGCTTATCATATTTTTTCAAAGCTTTCATTTTATCAAGATTATCTCTTATGCCTTTAAGTCTTGAAAACAATCCTCTCTCATTCATATCAGTAGATTTTTGTGGTTCATTTCCATTCTTTTCATAAAAACTATTTATCTCTTCAAAAGAAGCTACCAATCTATCATCAGGAGTTATGATTGGATTTTTAGCTTTAATATCTGGTAAAAGATTAAAAGGGTCACTATTTAAAATTTCATTTAAAGTAACTCTATCCATTTGCCATTCTCTCTCTTTTCAAATTATTTAAAAATATTATTGCCTCAGCTAATCTTTTTTCTTTAACATCACTTGACTTTATATCAGGAAGTCTATTATTTTCTTTTTGAAACAAAGGAATTTTATTATATAAAATAACTGCTTCCTCTACATCCATAGTTATTCTAGTAGCCTCAATAGACTCTTGAATAAGTTTAAGTACACCAGTAGTAACTTGTTTAGATAATATCTCAAAAGCTTGTTGAAATGGATTTATACTGTTGATAAGGTCTATATTTAAATCATCTAGGTTGATAAATTTATCAGCCATTCGTATAAATTTCTTATCGCCATTTTGTTCTATCTTAGCATTTCTCACAACACTATCTATCACTACATATTGGCTTAACTCTCTCACTTCTGCTTCATCTAAGTCAGGGTATTTCACTTTGATGATTTTAGGTATTAAAACTTCATTGATAACTTCAGGTTCAATATTTCCCGGCATTGCTTTTAACATCTGTGGGTCTTGGAGTATTGAAGCTTTTAAATCATTCAAATCACTCTCAATAATATCATTCACTTTTTTACTACTAGGCTTTTTGAAACCTCTGATTTTTAACTCACCTTTTTTAGGAGGTTCATCATCATTAGGAAATCGTGGTTTAAATTTAAAGCTAGGTGCTAATACTTGCTCCATTAGTAATGAGGATGTAATAGCCTTTAACATATTGTTTACAGATAGTTTTACTTCATCATTTTTTGCATCAGGCTGGGCTATGAGGTTTGTAAACTGTGCTGTAGTCTTGTTCTCACTATCTCTAGTGGCACGACCAATAATCTGTATGATTTCAGTGAGTGAACTTCTATACCCAACTGTTAAAGCATGTTCACAATACGGCCAGTCAAAACCCTCTTTTGCCATACCAAGAGCGATGATCAAATCCATATCATCTATACTTTTTATATTTCGTAGATAAGTAATAATTTTATCTCTCTCTACTTTATCATCATTAACTAAGTCAGCTACCTTGATAAGCTTTCCATCTTTGTGTCGCTTGAGTATGATAACACCATCTTCAGTAACCTCTTTAACCCTACCGATAATATCGAGTATCGTACCAACTTCTCTATGTTTATCTTTTGTAGATTCCCCTGAGTTTACATTTGGTATATGTAAAATGGTTTTTTTATCAGTATCAAGTATTTCATCTATGGCACTTGTATATTGACCTTGATAAAAGTGATACCCTATCCCTAATGATTTTAAATACTCATAACCATTTAACTGTTCATAGTAGTTGTAAGTAACTTTTACAAACTTTGCTTCATCCTCAGGAAGAAGTACTGGAACACTATCGCCTCTAAAGTATGAACCAGTCATTGCTACTATATGAACAGATGATTTTTCTATTAAGTTTCTTAGAACTTCACCAAGTCTATTTTCTCCATCTGCTGAAACATGGTGAAACTCATCTATGGCTAGTAAAGTATTGTTAAACTTTGACTCTGTTAGTTGCTCAAAAGCAAATCTCAAAGTTGCATGAGTACAGATAAGTATCTTTTCATCATTTTCTAAAAACTCTTTAAAAGCTACAACAGTTCCAGTATTTTCTACTGTAGTACAAAGGTTGTACTTCTCTTTAGGTTCCCAGTTGTCATAAAAACCAAAAGATTTTAAGTCAGTACTATCAAATGAACCACCGATAGACCTTTCAGGAACAGCTACTATAACCTTTTTCAAACCTTGATTTCTAAGCTTATCAAGTGCTATAAACATTAAGGCTCTTGACTTACCAGAGGCAGGAGGAGCTTTAAGTAGTAAATACTGTGCATTTCTAGCTTCATAGGCTTTTTCTTGCATATCTCTCATACCAAATTCATTGGTTGATTTACTTGCTCCAGTTTGTTCGTAATTTACTTCTACTAAATTTGGCACTTTAATCCTTTAAATTTATTTTTATTGTCTTAGTATTGAGTCATATTTATTATAAGCTATTACCATTTTTTTAAATTTTCATATTGAGATATAATTTCCTGAACATTATTCAGCACTACATTCAATGATATTATTTGCTTTTGCTCAACAAGATAAGAAAGTAAATCTTTTATTTGATATAAGAAAGATGAAAAACTTTTTCCATCTCTATAAGGTTCAAGATATTCACTAATTCTATTTTCAAAATTAAAGTCTTCAATCCCTGTAAAATCTCTTGTAAGTAAAAGTAATTTAAATGACAAGAGATCCATAAGACCAAGTGCTCTAGTGTCAATCTGAAGGATATAATCTTTAATATTGTTTCTTATAGCTTCATTACTAAAATCATAAATACCCAATAAGAAATATTTTGATAGATTTAATTGTGTTTCATTGTCATATTTTTTTAATGTTGATATTAGTAGTTCAATCAACTCTAGGTTTTGATATTTATCTTTTACCTCATTTTCAATTAAATCACTCAACAAAGTATTCTTGTTCAAGGCATGCATATCCCATGCATTGTAATTAGAAGATATTAATTTATTAATAACTATTTCAAGTAAAGTATATAAATATTTATTTTTAATATGTGAATCAAATATATATTTTTGAATTCTAAAAAATAAATTTATTGCCTTATAGATGTGAATAGAACCTCTAATTTTGAGAACTTCTGAAAATACCTTGATTAAGCCATCCATATTGGAAAATTTTGACAAAGATAATAGATACAAAGTATTAGTCCAATAACCTTCTAAAGTTTGTATCTCTTCCCTTCGTGTAGCATCAGCCATAGGTACAATTAAGTTGTTTAATATTTCCAACAAATAAGTTTGTTTTTCATCATCAAAAAGAAACTTTTTATATTCAGTAGAGTTTTCCGTATAAAAAACATGGAAAATAGTTTTTAGATCCTTATTACTCAAATACTTAATACATGTAAATATCTCATAAATTTCTAATGTTTTTTGATCATTGTTAAACTGCCACAATAGAGCATCTCTTATAAACTCTTTTTGTAAAGTTTTAAAATCTTCGTATATATCGATACAAAGATAGTTGTTATTTACAAAATATAATATATTTTTATGTCTTTGCTTCGCTTCAGTTTCGTTATTTGAAAAGGACAAACCATTATCTTGTTTTACTTTTATTTGCCCTTGCCGTTTTTCATGTAACATTTTTATATCATAAATATTTTTATATACAAAAGAATCATCTCTCACAATAAACAGTAGAGGATCTATCGTCTGTCGGATACTGTGTTTTAACTCTAAAAACTTTTCATTTATATTGTATGCTTCATCATTTATATAAGGGCTAGTATCCCTTGAAAAAGAATGTTTTAATATTAGTAGGGCTATGTTTGCATTATACATAGCAAAAAACATATGAATATAGTTTTTTTCTTTTTTGTAAGTTATTACTAGCTTTTTATAGAGTAAGTATGCTTTTTCAGAGGCACCTTTATGTAAAGCAAAATAAGCATTTTTCTCATTCACTCTACAATCTATCTCATAATTAAAATATAAATTCTCCAATTCATATGTTTTATTAAAAAAATTATTATTAATTAAATAATATTTGTCCTCACTTATTGCAATACCACATATCCCCACCTTATGAAGAATTGTAATGATTTTGTTAATCTTCCTAATCTCTTCGTGACGGACTTCTCTTGAAATAATTCCACGAAAATTACTAAAGATAGAATTTATTAAGTCATAATATTTATTCAAATGAAGTATTGCTCTTCCAGAATTATCATATGTAATTCTAAATACAATTTCTCTACTTTTTAATATTTTTTTAAATTGATCCATTAGAATAATTTCAAGTTGATTTAGCTCTTTAAGTATTAAATACATTTGGTCAATCAAATCAATTTCAGAACTTATATTTACAGAGTAATTACTCCTTTTATGTATATCAGTGAGAAACAACTCTATTTGTGTTGCCTTATCTTTGGCTGGATATTCAGCATCAATATTCAAGACTGAAATACCATGATTTTTAAAATATTTTTCTTGTACTTTATCTTCATTAAATACTATCATGTAGGCTGCTGGTCTAATAGCAGAGCTAGATTGTATCCATTTGGTAATATATTTTAAATTTATATCACTATATGAGTATCCTAAAAAAATCACAATATTGGTAGATAGTATGCTTTTTACATAATTTTCAACAAGAGGAAACTTATTAGTATATTCAAGATAGTCATCTTCAGTAAATATGATGTTCTGCAACTCTATATCGCCATGCATTTTTATAAGTTTTCTTGTCGAAGAAGTGCTGATAAGCTCTGCATCATTTCGCACAACATCATAGAGAGCCATTTCCTCATCTATTGCTTTTTCTATAACATTATCCCAGTTAGTGGTAATAATATATTGAGGAAAAGTTCTTATTAAAAGTTTGTGTATATTATGTGGTTTTACTTTTTCTAGTGGAAAAAAAGATTTAACTTTTTTATAATATTCATAGCTTCCAAATTCTAAAAAGTAAAGCTGTGCAATTTTTAAATAATCTGTTTCTTTTGTGTTTAAGTCTTTCTTCAGCTCATCTATAAGATCGTTCCAGTCAGGTAATCCAACATTTTTAGACATACCTGAACCTACAAAAAAGACTAATTTATTATCATTCTTTGCTTCGAAAATTTTTACTAAGTGTGATTGATAACTCACTTCTTCTCCTCAGATCTTATCATCTCTTCATAAAGTTTAAAAAGATACTCAAGTCTCTCTTCATCACTCTCAAATGGTTTTTTACGGTAACATCTTTCTATGGCTAAATCTAACTGATGATGAGCTTCTTTTAAACCCTCTGGCATTTTATCTGGGTCATAAAGTTGTGCTAATGTTTTTTCTGAGTGTTGTTCTCTTTCATCTAAGATATTAAAGACGAGTTCTGTTATTTCTTTTTTTTGTTTTTCTGAAATAACTGGAAATGGAAAAGTATTGTATGTTAAATTAACAGAATATCGGTAGTCATTTCTCATTCTAGCACTTGTTATAGATAGCCATAAATTATGCAATAAAGAAGATAAAATGCCAAATATATAATGTTCTACATCATAGATTACAAATGAAGCATTACTAATTATAGTATTTGCATTCATAAAACCTGCAGGAACATATTTTCTTCTCCCAGAAGTAGTTTTAGGAAATAATATTGAATTAGCATCCTTATGCGTTCTATAAAAAAACCTATGAGGAACTTTTGCCGCTTTTTGAGCATCCCTCCCACCAGATAATCTATATTTTTCACATTCTTTTATCCGATTTTTAATATATGGAATTTGTTTCGCATCTTGAACTTGATTATCAGCAATCCATAAACAATATCTCTCTTTTCCATTTATAAAATCATTACCACTAGCAAACCTCTTGATATATTGATTAGAATTAGGATTTTCATTTATTAAATCTTGTTTTTCTTTAGAGCTTAATAATAGATTCCCACCATCAAACCCACTAGAACCTAAAATCATTTTAGGAAAATCAGAGATTGGTTTAACTCGTTGTTCCATATATATAGAGCTTCCCGCTGTCAAATAAGGACTAATATTTAAAACTTCTTTTTTTATGTTGTTATCATATAGAAATTTAGGATAATTAGATTTTTTTCTAATTCCAATAATAACAACTGTTACACCTGCTTTACCTTTCGCATTATTAGACCAGTGAAATGACTTAAATGCAAAATCAATTTCTTGACTATTGGAAAAGACATAAGGCCACAACAAACTAACTTGTTCCCCTTGAGAAATTGAATTAGTTGACACAAAAGCATATTTTGCATTCATATTATCAATGTAGTCTGTTGCTTTTTTAAACCAACAACTGATATAATCAAGTCTTTTAACATTACCAAAATTTTTAAAAACAATATTCATATCTTCTTTTTGAATACTATTTAATTCTTTTGCACCTAAATACGGTGGATTACCAAACACATATATCTCATTCCCATCCTCTTTAGGACAAACACTCTCCCAATCAACTCTTGTAGCATTACCATGAACTATATTTCCACCATCTTTAAGTGGTAAAGCAGGTGGTACAGTCCCAAACTCTTTCTTAAATGCCACATTCATTTGATGTTCAGCTAACCAAAGCGAGAGTATCGCTACTTCATGAGCGAAGTCATCTAACTCTATGCCATAAAACTGTGTAAGTTTGATACTTGGAGAAATGAGAAGTCCACCCTCTTTAAAGATAAGCATTTCAAGTTTTCTAAGCTCTTTATATGCGATGATGAGAAAGTTACCACTACCACAAGCAGGGTCAAAGATTTTTAGGTTTTGTAGTCTCAGATGAAGTGAGTTTAACTTTTTACTGTTGCCTTTTGCTTTTTCAAACTCCTCTTGTAGTTCATCTAAAAAAAGTGGTTGCATAACTTTCATGATGTTTGGAACAGATGTATAGTGCATACCCATATCGCCACGATGTTCAGGTGTTACAACTGCTTGTATCATACTTCCAAATATATCAGGGTTTATCTCAGACCAATCTAACTCACCAATCTCTATGAGAATATTTCTTGATTTAGTAGTGAATTTTGGTACTGGCTGTTTATCTCTAAACAGACCACCATTTACATAGGGAAATGCTTTGAGATATTGAGGAAGCGAACTATCTCTACTCTTTTCATCTTGGTTAAACACATCAAATAATCTCTCAAGATAACTATCTACATCGCTCCCATCTACTTGTGTATGTGAAGCAATAGAGTCTGTAAATACATTATCTTCAAAGATATTTGAATCTTCTGCGAAATAACAAAAAAGTAATCTAGTCAAAAATACATTGAGTGCATGAACTTCTTCATGAGTGCTAGTAGGATTTTCTTTTAAAATTTCATCATAAAGTTTTGCTAACTTATTAGAAGCTTTTACATCTGCTGGGTTTTCATCTACATGAGTTGATTTCTCCATCCCTGCGAGAGGAAGAAAAAAGTCATAATGCTTCACTATCTCTTTAAAGTCTATATCTAAAGTATCAGTAGTTTTGGTATCGTATGCAAGAAATGTTTTATAGTCAGTAACTATGATAAACCTAGGCTTTTGTTTAGACTTACCAATATCATTTTTAAGAGTATCAATAGCCCCATGTAAATGCTGATGAACCTCTTTAAAAAAAACCTTTTTTCTAAGCAGTACTTCACCCTTAGATTCTAACTGATTTAAATCACCCTTTTTGAGTAATGTAATAGTTGACTTAGGCTCACCATATGCAAGTAAGAACTCAAATATAAAAGTGTCTTGTGTAAAGTTTTTTAGTAGTTTGGTTATGTTGGTTTCTATCTGTGTTATTGTCATTTATGGTTTCCTATATTTAGTCCGCATTTCTTATCGCTCCAAAGAAGTCAATAATTTTATTGTTAGAGGTTGTACTTACATCTGATAGTGAAAGTATGACCAAATTATTCTCTGCTCTTGAACATACAACATAAAATAAATTTCTTGTTCTATTATATACACTTTCATTACTTGTATCATTAGAAAAATACTTATCAAAATTATAGTTTCTCCATGCAGTATCATCTATTACAACCAGTACATTTTCAAACTCTGAACCTTTTGTTCCATGCTTAGTTGAGTACGGTGTTTTTTTATCAGCGACGATATTTGCCTTAGCAATTAAATTATAATCAACTTTCATTAGTAAATCATAATATTCTTTATTCTTTTCATCCTCTAAATCAAAGTCACTCATCTTTGTCGTTTTTTGCAGAAGTCTATTCTCAATCACATATTCAATGATGTCCTCAATACTATCTGTGTCTCTTTTGGCTATTAAATCATTGAAAATTTGTTGTAAGTTTTTTTTATCTTCAAAAGTATTAATTTCATATGTTATTGTTTTCAAGAGGCTTTGAATATTATTGTTTTGATATAAACTCAATATTTCTTCTATTTGATATGAAAACTTGATAAAAGGGCATCTATCGAGGTCTTTTTTTGTAAGTGAGTCTTCTTTACCAAATCTATTTACAATTTCGTATAGTTCCTCATAGTGACTTTCTTTTGAAATTAGTCTGTGAGTTAAGTATAGAACTTTAAGATTTTCCAAGTCATTAGCTAAGTTAAACGGTGTACTTAGTTCACTTTCAATAAAATTATTTATATCAAAATTAGCTCTGCTTGATTGATAAAAGCTACAACTACCAGTAACTTCTTGGTTTTTTCCACTTGGTATCTGCTGTATATCATCTCGTATTTTATTTAGTAAATCAACTACACTTACAGAACATCTATAATTTTCTGATTTTGTTATATTTCTCAATCCATAAGATGATGAAATCTCACCAATTCCTTTATCATAGATTTTTTGCATTTTATCACCATAGAATCCAAATAAGATTTTATTAGTAGGATAAAGTTCATCTAATAAGATATTAATTACATCAGGGAATGTATCTTGATACTCATCTACAAAAATGATTGGATACATATCTGATATTAATTTTTTTATCATTGGATAAAGAGTAAAAATCTTTTTTGCTAATTCTATGATTTCATCATGACTTACAATATTATTTTTGTATGATACATAGCTTTTATATTGTGTTTCATTTGATGTTGCTATTAATTGATTTTTTGTATCATCTAGCTTTTCTTTTTTAGCTAAATTTTCTAAGTATGTTTTTGTTGTTTTGCTCTTGGCTTTTTCAAGCTTGTGATTTAGTTTAATAATTTTTGTATCTATCAATTTCAATAGTGCTAATTTTAGTTCTGTTTTAAATTGAGAAATACAGCTCCATAAAAAATCGTGGATAGTATTTACTATGACAAGCTCATTATTCTCAATTCTTTCTATAATTTCATTTTTAGCAACATTTGTATAGGTAATACAGACTATTTTTTGATTATTTTCTTGAAGCTTGTCCTCTTGTTTTTGAGTTACATACTTTATAGATTCAACTAGCGACCATGTTTTACCACTACCGGCACCAGCATCCAATATAAAACTATTTGAGCTATCAATACAATCAAATATCTTTTCTAATGTTGTGCGAGCCACTTTAATCCTTCTTTAATATAGTCTGGAGTGTTCCATTCAGCTTGTGTACTTAATAAATCAAAAGCAAAATCTGTTTTTTTAATACTTTTTGTAACTTCATAGGAATTGTCTTTCAAGTCTTGTTCGCTTGTTTGTTTAGAAAGTTTTTTTGTAAAACTAGAAAAGTTACTTTTTTTACCATACACAAACTGTAAGTTATCTAATAAAAATGCTTCTTCAAAGCTTCGTCCACATTTGATAGTAGTAGCAGTTAGTTTTGTTTGGTATGCCACCTTTGTCTTTCCATCAGTTTTTTCATCATCTGTTGCATTTAAAAGTTCTAATATTTTCTCTTTTTCAGGGAGCCAATTTTTTAAACAGCCGTTACTTGTTTCCAAGCTGTCATCATCTGATATTTCAATTTGTTTCCTATCATCAGCAGGATTAATGGAGTCTATATCGGTAATTATTAATGTAGGCAAGTCTAAAAATTTCAATAATTCTTTAAACTTATGCATATATGCTCCACCAACTTCAATATATGAAATATATTGTTCAGAAAGTTTAAGGCTTGGGTCTTCTTCATCTATTTTTTTTATAAAGATAGGCATTAGTAATCGTTCAACTACACCTTCAAAAAGTATTGCTTTATCTGAAAAAAACAGCTCACTTTTATCTAAGGTTAAATATTGTTCTAAAAATTTCAAGGTATCAGATTCGCTCAATCTCTCATGAAATTCTTTTAAATCTTTAACTTCTGAAATATAAGATTTTTTTGTGAAGTACCTAATTGATTCAAATTTTGCATTCGTTAATATATGTGATGAGTGTGTTGATATAATAACTTGTACATTAAAATTCTTATCCTCTAAAAATTTTGTAATATTTTTGATAAAGACACTTTGCATTTGTGGGTGCATATGAGCTTCAGGTTCTTCGATAAAAAGTAAATTTAAATCACATTTATTATCTTGATATAAAATCTCAAAACTTAAAATTTTAGAAATTATATACATAAGGTTTTTATACCCTAGTCCATTATATTTTTCAGGAAGTTTATTGTTGCCATGGTTATAAACTAGTCGTACATTATTTTTAAAAAGATTTTCTACTTGAAGATTTGATTCTAGCTCTAACTGTTCTCTATCTAATCCTGGAAAACCAAACTCTTGAAAAGAATCTACAAAGTCTTTAAAAAAATCTTTTAATTTTTCTTCCAACTGTTCATTTGCCGTATTTGTAGCTGAGATTAATTCATCTGAACTATTATCTTCTTTTCTAGTTTTATAATCATATTGCTCTTGAAAGATTGATGATAATTTTGTATTATTTGATTTACTATCTTCTAAATCTCTTTGAGCTTCAATAAAATGGCATTGTAAAAGCTTATTAACATCACTAAGCTCCACTCTCCTTGTAGGCTCTGATTCAGAATATGGTTTCACTACTATTTGATAATAATTTGAGAAGTGTGTTTTAACTTCATCAATTAACTCACTTTCATTTGTTTCAACAGCAGTTTTTAATATTTGGAAAAGTTTTTCACTATTTTTAGGAATATATTCAAAAAGAATTTTAATTTCATTACTGTTACTTAGGGAGGTTATAAAAGGTTTTATATTTACCCAGTTGTCTTGCTCAGTATAACTAATGGTTAAAAGAAGTTTTATTTTTGGTACAGTGTGTCTTAGTTCTATTAATTTCTCTTCTTTATTTGTGTCATCTATGGATAAATAAATTTCATAGGCACTTTGGAAATTTGAATGTGAGTTTATTGCGAAGTCTTCAAATTCAAATTTATTTTTATTCATAAAAATATTGAATATTTCAGAAAAAGAAGTTTTACCAGAATTATTTTTACCTACAATTGCAGTGGTAATATCTTCCAAGTTTATTTGAATGTCATCTAGTAGCCTAAAATCATTTATGTGTATATTTTTTATTTTCATACTGAACACCAAATTTAATATATTTTGTTTTATTATAGCTTGTATTCGCAATTAGATAGTTTAAAGTGAAGAAAAAAATTTAAAGGACAAGAGATGAAAGTATATATAACAGACTTGAAAGCATACAACAACGGACATTTAATAGATTATAGGTATCAACTACTAATAAATAAGGATTTACTTGCTGAAAGTATAGAGAATATTCTGTTACAGGTTATGAGTGTAAATATATAGAGGCTGAAGAATACTCAAACCTTAGTAAATTAAATAATATAGCTGAATAAAAGTAATTTCTAGAACCCAAAACTTAAAGCAATGGATTTGTTTCAATAGGCCTCAATTAACAAATGTAGTTTGTTGTATGGTTTACTATATTTTTGTTAATAAAGACAATTCAATATCTAATATTTTAGAAATTTTATAAAGATGCTCCAAGTTGAAATGCTTACTATTTTGAGCCAATTCAGCAGCTGAAACAAGACTAACCGATTTATAGCCCATTGCATATGATAGTTGGAGTTGACTAAAGGCTTTTTCTTCTCTATATTTTTTAACATTTTGTCCAACTATTTTGTACATAGTCAATATTTCATCATCTGAAAAAGTTATTGGTTCTTGCATATACTCAAACTTTAGATATTTATTTTTAAGAGAGTATATTTTTGTTATACTTTTACAGCAACCCACTATAGTGGGTTTTTGAATTTATGAATGACTTTCAGGGGATAAATATGTTTTTTAAAAAGGAAAAGATGATTGATTTAAATGAGTATACACCGAAGGAACTAGATGCAAACGTAGACAACTTCATACATCAATATCATGGTAATAGACATAAAAATAAAATATTCAAAGAACTAAGCAAGATAGATGGTTATTTATTAAAAATGAAAGAATCAGGTTTAAGTATAGAATATATTCGTCAGTTTATGATAGATTATTTTGATTATAAAGTAGGGGCAAATACTTTATCTGAATATTATAAAGTTTATCATCATCAACTATCAAAAAATTATAAGGGATAGTAAAGTGTATCAACAAAAGATATGTAAACTTGATAATCGTTTATGTATCTTGAAAGATGATATGAGATTAGCATGCTTATATGCAATTATCCTTTGTTTGCTTAAAGCACATCTTAGGCCATATATATTGCTTCTTTTGCAATGATATTGACTTGGATATTAACATGCTAACTAAATATTATAAATCGTAATAAAGCTATAAGGATTTAAAATGCAATTAACAGGACTAATACTATTTTGTGGAGCCGTAATACTATTTATTATGTGGGGATATAAGTTTTACTATACATATAAGTACCAACATTTTTTAGAAAAAGAAGAAAGAGAAAAACTACTAATGATTGAGTATAGTAAAGGTATAGCATTATTTATAGCTATCGCCATCTCTATTGGTATAGCTTGGGGATAAAAAACTGTCATTGCTATTAAGCCTTACTGCATTCCATTAGGCTGTGATTTTCTTGTGACATTTCTACTAAAACCGGCTATAATATAACACTAAACAATGAGTTTATAGATGATTATTCAAGTTAATATCGCTACAAATACCCATTAATTATGATACAACATATAATATATCCAACTAAATAAGTTAAAACATTACCGGCGACAGAGCCCAGAGTAAAGATGTAGAAGAGGCTAATCTTTATGATATAAAGAATATAGGGGTGGAGTGTGTAAGTACAGAGAGCCTATTGAAAAGGACTCTCTAATTTTATTTCATTACTTATTATAAGAGTTCAGAACACTAGATATTCTTTACTCAGATCAAGGAAGTGAGTATGAATAGACGATGTAATGTTGCCAAATGAGTTTGAAAAAAGGTATAAGTTAGGGTCTTATGAAAATTAGGTTTTTACCGAGTTAGCAATTGTCTAGGTTATGGGGCAATCCAATTAAAAGAAACCACTACTAATAGGACGGTTTACTATGTATAGCGGCTATTTAATACGATAATTACTATTTTTATGGTAGTATTATAGTAATTAATATTTAAAAGGACTTATCCAATGAGTAAACGAATACGTACAAGAAGTATAGCAAGAAGAGTTTCACATAGAAATGCCGGTCACTCAAAAGTTAGCTCTTGTATTGTTAGTCTAGGTTCTGCACAATTTCAAAAATCATTTGAAAGCATTGTTGTAGAAAATAGTATCCCCGCCATTGCTATTGCGAGCTTAAATAGTATTACTTCAAGCCAAATTCCTGTAGTGGCAAGATAACAAGATATGCCCTCTCGTCCCAATGCGTTTATCTTTGCTGGTGCAAACGCATCTGGAAAATCCACTTTTATAAGTCATTTAATTAAAGACAATATTATAGATGGAGAATATGTAAACCCCGACTTGATTTTAAAAATGGAACTTAAAGCCGAAGAAAATATTGAAAATTATACGAAGGCTTTTAAAATAGCGGAAGAAAGACGATATAAATTAGTAAAAAATAAAAAAAATATAATATTAGAAACAGTTTTCTCTACAGAAGAGAAAATAGACTTCGTTAAACACCTTAAAGAAGAAGGTTATCATGTGACTGTCTTTTTTACAGGAACAGAAAGCCCCCATATCAATGCCACATACCTAATGCAGAGAGTTTTAAATGGTGGACATGATGTTCCATTGAGAAAACTAATCAGTAGAAGAGAGAGAGGCTTTAAAAACATTGTAGTGGCTTCAAGCATAGTGGACTGTTTGATATATGTAGATAACAGTATTGCTAACTCTCCCCCTCTTATTGTATTGAGTCTCTATTCTGGGAAAAAATGTTTTGAAAATATAAATTTTGATAGGAATGTTAGTTGGTATAAGCCTCTGATTTCAAAGATTGATAGTGTTGTTTTAGAGAGTGATATGCTAGAAAAACATATATCATTTTGTAATATTATTCAAGAGAGTGTACAGACATTTTCAGATACCCTAGATAAAACATATGATGAGAAGAATATAATACTATCTGGAAATTCTTGATAAATGTAAGATTTTTTGTATGAAAATAGGTAGAGGTGGTATCGTTAGCGGCGTACCTACTTAAAAAATAAGTACACCGCACTTTCAAGTCAATGACTCAATATTTGAGTTCTTGATAGCAAATATTGACTTCATCATAATGTTTATGCAGTCTGTTTCTGTTACACATGTTGATGCTAGATAAATTAAAGAGCCAAGGATGAAAAAAACAAGAGAAAAAGCCTTATTTTTTAAAATCATCCCTACTAATACAATAAAATACTTGTTAATCGGTTCCATGATGCGCCTCCTCAAAAAAAGGGCTTATCAATCCTCACATTGAAGAGAGGACGTACTGATGAAAAACTCAATATACTCCAACAATGATAAAAAGATTTTCTTCCATCGCATCTCCTCTGTTTATATACTTATATGATATTAAAAAGTTACAGTAATCCTAATTATTAAGAGGCATTTTTAATGAAACATCTATTTTTTTATTTTTAAAGTGATAAAATAAATCTATATTATTTTATTTAGGACTATATTTGGACGAAAAAAAAGTAAGCATACACGACTATAAAGAAGAAATTTATCAACTATTACAGAATTTTCCAACTAGTACAAAAAGCAAGCAACAACAAAAACAAGTGTTTGAGCTTTTGTATAATCTCACCTATGATTACAAGGTTGTAGATAATGAGGATATCCTTAATGTTACAGATTACTATATCTCTGGAAAAAGTACAATTCATAATCATAAAAATAAGGTAGTAGTGCATATTAATGATAATCTAAAACATGCGAAAGAAAAAATTACCACCAAGAAAACATCCCGTTTTTTAAGTTTCACACTAGAAGAGAAATCTGTAGAGAAAGGTGTAATAGACTATATAGAAGATATTGAAATGTTAATAAAAAGAAATAAAGCAGAGCATACATCAAGAAACCCGGTAGAGGTAAAATCTTGGATATCAACAATAGATATCTTTTATAACTATAGCGAGTCTGCTACTATTGAAAGATTTGAGTCTCTTCTTAAATTGATAAAAAGGCACAATATCAAACTAACTCTTTTTTGCAAATATGATTTTAAGCATTTTAAAGAATTAATTAATTACGAAAAAGGTGGGAAGATTGTTATCACAGAAATAGATAAATATTTTCACTATATGTATGCTCTGATTAAAACAAGATCTATGAATGATCCAACTTTAGATGACTTCAAGAAAAAGGAGCAACAGAGCAGATCATATTTGATTAAATATGGGAGTGTGGAAGAGTTAAATATTAGCTATGATGATAACTTTAAAAAAAAAGCAGAAAAATCAATCTCTAATTTTATACTGCACCACGAAATGAGAATCAATCAAGTATTACAAGATAGTAAAAAAGAGAGACATACAGTAATTGTCTCAAAAGAGCAGGCAAGTGATACTACACAAGAGGATATTACTCGCTATATTGATGTATTTGCAAAATTAAAAACTTGCAATAGTAGAGAACTTAAAGATGAACGTAATAGTGTGCTCATCCATATTAATCGTTTTTATATTACATCAGGAACAGAATCTAGTTTTTTTAAAAGTATTGTATGGATGATATACAGTATTAAAAGACTTGATGCTAGTGATGATAAAAAAGAGTATGCTCTAAAGAGTGCTTTTGCAAAAGTTTTAGGGGACTCATCAATATTTAGTGCACTAAGAGGGATGAAAAAATATTTTGGACACGAAAGCCCTTTTGAATACATAAGAGATGTTAATATGGATGCTATTATGCAAAAAATACATTTAAGAGGGGATAAAAAAGAAGCATTTTCTTCAAAATTCAGTAACTTGAGTTTTCCTGCTAATGAGAAGATAGTACTTACATCTTTTAAAGATATCGCTAATAAAGAGAAGAATAGGATTAAGTTAGGGGAGTTTTTAAATAAAGATATAGTTAACGATGAAATGGCAACAGAAGAATTGCTCTCTTATTTTTCATTGGAGAATATTTCTTCTGAATTTTAATTACTTAATGGTTAAGACCATTGTTGTAAGAATATAACCTATCAACTATCTCTATCTTCTTGCAGGTATTGTTCAATAATCTGTGTCAGCCTAAAATTGTATCATAAATTAAGAGCTTTATCTAATCTCCCCTCAAAGTGAATTGAGAGTTGAGAAATAGTTAAGCTCCAGTTTCTTACTGGCATAGTCCATTTTTTTGAAGTATTTTGGATACCTATAAAAAGTAGTTTTAGTAAGCTGTTATTGTTAGGAAAGGCACCTTTAGTTTTTGTGAGTGTTCTGAACTGGCAATGTACTGATTCGATGATATTTGAAATATACAGACAAGTTATCCCGCTTATTCCTCCAAGAAGTAAAAACGATAGGATGTTTTTTACCCTATTTTTCTTTAAGCTTGTCAAGTTCAATTTCAGCTTCTTCTTTAGTAAAAGCTTGATAAACCTTTTTAAGTTCCTTAGCAAACTATTTTTGATAAGCTGAACCTACATATTTCAATGAGTTGCGAATTTGATGAACGATACAGAGTTGAAATTCGGTATTAGGGAAAACTGAGTTAATAGCTTCGGGGAAGCCTTTGAGTCCATCAATAGATGCAATGAGTATATCTTTGACTCCACGGTCTGATAAGTCAGTAAGTAGCTGTAACCAGAACTTAGCACTCTCACTCTCATTGAGATAAAGACTAAGTATATCTTTTTTATCATCAACTCCAACACCTAAGACTGTATAAAAGGCTTTTGAAATGTATCTGCCATCCTCTCTCTAACTTTATAATGAATGGTATCTAAAAATATAAAAGGATATACCTCTTCAAGAGGTCTTATTTTCCACGAAGACCACTATCCAGCCTTAAATACATTGATAGTCTACTTTTATATTTCATGCATCCAGCAGTATTAAAATTTGTCGTACAATTTTCCCAAACTTTCTCTATAGTGTTTAAAATAATCTTTGTCTTAGCAAGTTGATTTCCACAAGTACGTTGTTTACTAAATTCAATTTGTCCTTGTGTTGGATTTGAAAACTTTGCTTTAGCATTTTCCATACAAGTATTAAATTTTTTATTTGCTTCATCAACCATGCTTTGACACCCTTCATAGTCACCATTTACACAATCTTTGAGATAATCATCCGATGTCTTTGGTTGCTCAACCTCTGGAATATTACATTTTAAAGCACCCTGTGTTGTGTTAAGTGTCGCTATTATTCTTTTCTGAGATCCATCTCTTTTGCATTGAACCGTTATGCTGACATCTCTTTTTATTGTTTTTCCAACTGAGAGCAAAGATGAGTCGTTACAATTTCCAGTAGTTAATTGTAGTTTGTCAAGAATTTCTGGATTTGTTGCTCCTGTTACTTTTGTGCTCCAACTCAGTTCAAGTGTAAAATTCTCATTATCAATACTATCAACCTGACATCCTAAACCACCGGTTCCCATACAATCTGACCAAGCTTTAATTATGTCCTTGTTGGCAATCTTTTTAACAAAGTTAAATGCATCAACCTTATTTATACTACTTGATGATTTTTTACAAAACTCGCTAACTCTTTGATTATTATATGAACTGTTAGAACCTAAACCAAGTAAACTATTTAGTTCTGGTATAGGTAATTTTATTGAGAATCCTGACGAACCACTCCTACTTCTATTGATGTTTTTACAAACAATATTCTGAGCACTTTTTTGCATAGTATTATTTCTTGAAAGATTATAAGTATCTTTTACTCCATCATTAAGAATATCAGAACATTGATCTGAAGAAAATAAAGAACTGCCTATAAATAAGCTTAGAATTATACTTTTGAGTTGTGTAATTTTTAGTTTCATGTGTTATCCTATATTGTTTAGTTATGTGATTATTACCTATAAATCTAAAAGTGTCAAATTTTCTCTATTAAACTTGTTAACACTTCTTATTACTGAATAAGTAATTTTTTTAGTTTATAGGGGATATTCCAACTATAAATTGATTTTTCATCTTAAAAAGTAAACAAAACTGTTTACTACTGTAAACTTATATCTTTACACACATTTCTTTACTTTAGTAAACTGATTTAAGAACTAGCATTATTTTCTATATATTCTTTGTAGCAGTGCTTATGTGGAATGTAGCAAGGTTTGTTGGAAATGACATCTTGTACCATTACAATGTATATTAAGAAGACAAAATATACATTAGAAATTAATTTTTGATGTAAACAGTAAATTGATGGATATCCCAATAATAGCCAACTAAAGTATTTACATAATATAAAAACTTACGGGTGCTAACATATACTCCATACTCTCTTGCATCACTTTTTTGTTTAGGTATATTTTTATCTTGGAGTTTTCATACGAGGTTAAGCCGTAGAGTCTACCTTTAAACTTGTCTGTCACTATGAGCGGCACTCTAAAGGTAAAGCCGAAGTTCTTTTGCATGTTTTGTAAAACTTCTTGCTCTTTGTTTGCAATTTGGAGTTTGTAACTCTGGGGAATGTCGTTGTGTTTAAAAGAGTAACTAGAGTAGTAGTTGTAAGCGAGTAGGGCTAAAGAGAGTCCTATAACAGCGATGAAAATCTTCTCAAGTCTCTTTTGAAACACTCTTTATATACCCAACTCTTGTTTACAAGCCACACAGTGAGTCGACTCAGGAAGGAGCATGAGTCTTGCAAAAGCTATCTCCTCTTCGCACTCTGCACAGACGCCATAACCCTCTTTGTCTATTCTTTGTAGGGCATACTTGAGCTTGTTGACTCTTATCTCTGCCTCATGCATGGCATGCTCGTTGACCTGCTGCTCTTGAATCATCTCTTGCCGAGTAAGACGTCCAAGTGAGCAGTCGGGAGTTATGGGCTTAGTTTTCTCTTTGAGTTCATCTATCTCGTGTTGCATAGTAACTAGGTCTTGAGCAATTTTATCTTTAATCTGTTGATGCTGTTTTGAGGTCATTTTTTATTATAGCCAAATCCTCTTTTAAGATATAATACTAAAAAGTCTGGGGAGAAAAAATGAGAGTAAAAGAAACAGTTTTAATAGTAGGCTTGTTGACAAGCATAAACCTTCACGGAGCAGACAGAGCAGAGTGCGAAACACTCTTTAAAAGTGCCATAGAGAATTTCTACTTAGAAAACAGTTGTAAGTTTGAGAAGCATGTAGCCGCATCTTTGCGTAAAGAGTTTGGCAACAAAAACTGCCCCGAACTCTTTAGCGATGCAGATATGAAAAGCCTAAACAGTGAAGTACTAGGTAAAAGCTACCAAAACATGAAAACAATAGGTAGAGATGAGTTTTGTAGAGTAAACAGAGCTAAATATGATGAGTTAGCAAAATAGCTCTAAAGTCCTAACCTCGCTATTTTCGAAGTTTTAGAACCCTTTCTAAAGATTATGCCGCAGGCATAATGGGTTTGCTAAAACTTGTTTTTAGCAAACCCTCTGTAACGTGGTTCAGCCTCTGTAACGTGGTTCAGCCTCTGTAACGTGGTTCAGCCTCTGTAACGTGGTTCAGCCTCTGTAACGTGGTTCAGCCTCTGTAACGTGGTTCAGCCTCTGTAACGTG
>Ga0256824_10000065_pt1 | contig 33368 bp, 44 predicted proteins | sample CV67metaG_FD_191570 | JGI IMG/M metagenome (GOLD analysis project Ga0256824, IMG submission 191570) | Hydrothermal vent microbial communities from East Pacific Rise, Pacific Ocean - CV67 | ecosystem: Environmental > Aquatic > Marine > Hydrothermal vents | place: Pacific Ocean: East Pacific Rise...
ACTGGTTGTCTATAGACATCTTTGGTGATTTCACCCTGAACATAAGACATAATAACTCCTTCTTGATTATATAATATATTATACCATATTAATAAGAAAAAGTTGCTTAAATTGGTCTATCCTCTAAATCCTACCATTGGGAAAAATTTAGAGATCCAAGTAAGAAGAAGAGCAAGACCAATGGATAGTCCACTCAAAACAAAACTCCCTGATAGTAAAAAGATAATTGCCGCAACATAAGAAAGAACTACCATTTCATCAAAAAAAGCACATAAATAGTCGAGAACGAAAGTATCTTTTCCTGTGTTCTCAATTCCAGCCAGAATAGCAACCATTCCAAGAAGAAAAGAAACTGCAGACAAGCTTGCCTTTCCTTCTATTCCAAAGACAATAGCTGTCCCATATAATCCTTTTCCTATGTTGTGAAGTCTGTGTTTTGTAAGTTTTGTAAGTTTTTGTTTTTTCATAAAATACCCCTTTTGTTATATAGTATATTATAACATATTTAAAAGGGTTTTTTCAAAAAGGGAGAATAAGAGAGAAAAAGATCTTTATTTTTTATAAAGACAGTCAAGAGTTGTATTGCATCGCTCTTTTTCAAAAAGCCCACTCTGCTTCATTTTTTCAGAAAGAATAATGGCTAGCTCTCTTCTCTTTTCTTCTGGAAAGGAGGTTATCTTTTTGGAGTGTGCAAGAAGAGTAGTTAGTTCTAGCTTGCTAATGGCTTTTTTAAGCACCTCGTTGCTTTGAGAAAAATCAAGGAAGCCTGGTTCAGGATGATTTTCAACAGAGCAGATAAGGTCGTTGGAGATTGCCATTCTTAGGCTTTTAGAGACGGAACAGTAAAGCACATAGGTTGAGTATTGTGTGTCCAGTGGGGACTCAAGGTGGTCGGCTAAATTCATTTAAAAGTTCCTTTGTAAATATATAGCATTATAGCACACACAAGGAAACAAGAAATTCTTGTTTCCTTTGGTCTTAGGGGCATTAGTGGGATTTCTTCCCGTCTTCAGTATCCCCTATTGCCACTATAGGACGAGCAGGTGAGGTGCTTGAGTTAATAAGAAGAAGCTCTTTGGCTTCTTTGAGGGCGCTGGTCAGAGAGTCAACATGATATTGTGATACGCCACTCTTTTTTAGGGAAATGGAGATATTAAAGTAATCCTTGTCTGCCAAAAAAGAGCAGATATCTTGGAAATCATCAAAACAACAAAGTTCATCATGGATGGAAGATAAAACACCCCCAGTAAAAGAGATATTGTCTTCGTCGCCGGCAGACAGAAAAGGGTCTACTTCATCGTGGGTAAATCCTTCAGCATCAAAATAGGCTACATTTTTAAAGTAGTCCTTCGCGAACCAAAGTTCCATAACTTCTCTTTTTTTATACTGATCGCCATCAAAAAAAACAAGAGTCATAGCTTCCTTTTGCGCTGTGTCTTCAATCTCTACGAATAGAGCGTAATTGTCTGCCATTCCATTAGAATATTTATTTCCACTATAGGCGACCTCTCGCCCACACATATTTAAAATATTAATTGGTAAACCAGCTTGAGTAAAAGCATCTTTTATGAAACCTGAAACAGTATCTTCGGGAGTTGTTTTTTGCATAGAGTATTTCCTTTATTAGTATAGTATATTATACCATAAATATACATAAGTAGGATTAAAAAAAGAGTTTAATAAAAAACTTTTTCACAATTTATGGAGTGATTTTCCAAACGATCAATCACCGGATTAGAGGCTATATTTTTATAATAAAAGCACTCCCTAAACCCTTTGGAAATATTAATAATTAGCTTATAGAACCCTACGGGAACAAGGACTTTTTCTCTTCCTATTCGAGTTGAACTGTCTTGAGTGTCTGCAAAGTTGTAGACTTCAACCTGCCCAAGTTTTTTTGCGACAACTCTTTCATACTTTTCTGCCTTTATCCATATCTCTTGATTAAGTATGGGGTTTTGAGGCCAAATATTAACAAGACTATAGGTTTTTTCAAGAAGAAGCTGATTGTATGCAGTTGAGGCATGAGACCTGATGTGACCGCGATCATATTTTCCTCCATTAAAAGTAAAAACCTCTGAGCGAAAAGCTTTAGGAATGCGAGTATCGGGGTAGAATTTGGGTCGTTCCTCTATATATTTGGAGCGAAGATCATTACCACTCAAGGTATAGTGAATCACTGTGGAGATTTTACTGCTCTTGGAGTAGCAAGAGGTGAACGCACTATCTTTCAAGACAATTCCACAATTACGAATTGAAAAAAGCAGAGTTTTGTTTATAGGAAACTTCAGTCTGCTCCCCGTAGTGTTTCTTCGGGTCAAAGAACGAGAGGAAGAGAAGGGTTGCTCTGACAATGGCTTTACAGCAGGTGTGTTAAAAAACTCATCTTCAGAAGGTTTTTCCATATCTTCAGAAATCTCAGAGGCGAGAAAACTAGACTGACCTAGTTTTGGAGATCTATAATTTTTCCCATATTTTTTTTGATACTGTTTTTCTGTTTCGGCATCGGTGCTCCGTACAATCTGGTGAATATCTATTCCATAGCAGAAGGTATTGACCAGAAGAACAGGTAAGAGTATGAATAGGGAACTAATCACATCATCTCCATTAGGATAGTATTGCATGCAGAAGGGAAATCAAGTTTTGTAAGGTTTATTTTTGAAACAACATATCCCTTTTCTTTCTCAAGCCAAGTAATCCCTTCATCAAGAGGCTTTTCTCTGTCTCTAATGACACGAAGACTAGCAATATTAATGACCTCTAGAATAGGACCACTATAATCAACCTCCTTGGAGTCTTTGAATACATCTATACGAAAGGAGTCTGAAATCTTTTTTACAACAACATCAATTTTACTTTTTTCAAGCTCTGGAAGAGACGAGAGACCTCCTGCAATAATTCGCTTAAGTCTTTCATCCTCTTCAACAATAAAGTTTAAAATTTTATAAGGAATGTGCATACTTTCTGCGTATTCAACAAAAAGAGGAACAGTTTCAGGGAAAGCAAAAAGAAACCCCACAGTTTTGTCGCTCTCGTCTTTGGTGGAAGAGCACAACTCATTCATGATACTATCTTTGCCAGACCCAGACCCCCCACAAATAATAACAAGTGAATCAATATTTAAAAATTGAGAATATGGGTATCCGTAATGGGTTCCGGAAAAGGTAAAGAATTGAAGAAGTTCTCCATTTTCCTTCTTTTTTAAAAGTTTTTTAGGAGAAACAAAAAAATAATCCCATCCTGGAACTTCGTTTTCTCTTCTTAGTCGGTTAGGATTTTCCCCTAAATATGAAACTATTTTTTTAAGCATGTGTACCCCTTTGTGATATAATATATTATACCATAAAACTACATAGTAACTGCTTACAATATAGGGTTAGGAAGTCTAGTAGTCAGGCTTATTCTCTCTGTTGAGTTGGATGGCAAAAACAAGCATAGCCAGAGCAGAAACAGCCCCAACAAGATAGGAGAAATTAGAGGTAAAGATATATGCATCACTAGCCTCATACAAAAGATATAATTTGCCATTTCTATCATACTCATAAACGGGGCCATTCATTAAATAGATCGCCGAGAAATGCAGAGCCGAAGAGACAAGATAGCTATATAGCATTGTGTAGGTAGAGGGGGATGTAAACATGTGGTGAATGAAGACAATAGCAACCGTGAAAATAAGAGTATCAACCACTCCACCAAGATAGGCAAAATAAGAAAGTATTTGAATGATGATATCTACAAAAAAAAGTATTATAGCAGACATAAAAGACCTAGTAGTTTATAGATTCTTGAGCCCTTGCAGAATTAAATCCAAGAGTCCAGACAAGCTCAGAAATAACCTCACATGATGGCATATATTTAAGCTCACAGCCTCTCATGTAGGCTTCGGCAGCATCATAAAACTTTTCCTCTGGAGAAAAACTAAAGGCATATATATCCCCAAGCAGGTGACATGCATCCCCACTATTTTTATCGTAACACAAAGCAGAAAGTTTCTTTGATTCCTCGATCTTCTCTGGAGATACGCTGTCTCTAGAAAACAAAGGAGTAAGAAGGAAGGGGAATACAATTAGAAAGGTTAATATTTTCATGAAGACCCTAGAAAGTTATTTGATACGTGAGATTATAGCAATATTTCTAGGATTTTCAAATTTACAGAGGATTAGTGGCTGGGGCGAAGAAGCGATGCAATTGTTCCTATATGGGCAGACTTCTTGGTACTTTGTCTCAACTTTATGGAATCTAAGGAAATAGAATCATTTTCATGAAGAACACCAATAATTGATTTGGCTGAAAAACGGGCACTGCTTGCGAGGCTCTGTAGACCCATAAGATCCAAAGCCTCAGCAAGACCCATAAGAACATCTCCCTCGGTTTTCAATGTGGATGAAACAAGCTCTCTGCGATCAGAGAGGTCTTTATGTGCATCAAAGGCTTGTGACATTAGGCAGCCACCTGACAAGGAGCATCAAGTGCAGTGTGAAAAGAGTAGTCTGTAGCCGTTTCATTCCAATTGCGTACCCAGTCCCCACCAATCCCTTTAAAATAATATTCAAACGGGTTGTGACCATGAGGAATAATATACTTCTGAAAATCAGAAAACAGATATTGGTTTCTCTTGGAAGGAGAACTGAAGTCTGAAGAAAGGTTTCTCATGTCCCTCCAAAACTTAGAAGTCAGCCCATTACTTTCGATAAAATCTAAAAACTCTTTCATATTAATTCCTTCGTGTTATATAATATATTATACCATATAAAGTATATAGCAAGGCTTAAAAAAACTTACTCCATAAAGGAAGTAAGCGTGTAAACATCTGTCCACGTATGCTCACAAGAAAGGCAAGATATCTTATGAAAAATAGTAGACCCGTCTGCATCATATCCACCACTACCCTCAATCTGATCAGACCCACACTGAGGACACAAAACTCCTCCACTGTCGAGATATTTTTTCTGCTTAGGATCCAGACCAGCAGGAAAAGTAACCTTTTTGGCTCCGATGGAAATATTCCAATAAAGACTAACCTTCTCCCATACTACAGGAGTAATTGCAGCATCCCACTGTATTAACACTTCATCTTCAAAAACACCACCAAAAGTTTCCTCTTGATTTTTCAACAAAGAAAGAAGATCTGACAAACTTTCGAGGTGAGTATTTCCTATATTTGAAATTTCTTCTAAATACATATCCCAAAGACTCTTGGAGGCAACCCCCGAAGGAAAATCCTTAAAAAACTCTTCAAGTAGAGTAATATTAGAAGCTTCTACTTTCGAGAGGCAATCTCCCAACTCTTCGGCTTTAGTTCCGTCTTTCAAATTTTTATCATCCATACTTTTTCCTTTTTTTAGTAACTTTCTCTACCGATAGCTTCAGAGATATCAGATATAGCTTTTTCCAAAGACTTATATGCGTCCAAGTCCTCCTTGGTAAACCCGTTCTCGGAGTCAGACAAAAACTCCTTCAAGAGTTCATTGTCAAGGGCGACCTCCTTGAGGCTGTCAATAAAATCTGTGGCATTCATGTAAATACCACCCTGACTATTGAAGGTTAGGTATAAGACATCCCCATCAATAACTTCTTTAACTGCACTACTCATTTGATGATCCTTTATTTAATTCTAAAAGAGAGAGGACTCTTATGAATAAGCCGTCTAGCAAAATCGCTGTCACCATCTAAGGCATCTTGTCTTGATTTGCAGACTTGGGGGCAACATCTTCCTTTGAGTACCTGATGGTAAGAGGAAACAAACTTCCAAGAATTATTGATTAACACCTGTAACTTTTTCATAATCTATGTCCTTTCTCTATATAGTATATTATACCATATATAAGCTAATGACAAAGTTAAAAGCCCAGCAAAAAAGAGGAGGGTATCCCGTTACTTTCTTCTTCCCCTGTTGAAGCGTCTTGAAGTTTTCGCGAGTTTGTTTTTTCTTCTTCCTGAAAGGATATCTTTGTGTTCCTTGTCAAGAGCAATACGATTTTGATAGCCTATGCCTTTTACTCTTCTGTATTCTTCTATCATTTCATTCTTTTTTTCTGTTCTCTCGGGTAAGCGTGTTTTGTACATAATTACGCCACCTTACTATTGAGAACACGTACAGCCGTAAGATTGAATCGACACTCCCAGCTAACCCCACAAGAAGAGCAGGTGTCTGTCCTGCAGGAAAGAGTACCTCCATCTACAAAATCTCCCTTGGAAAAGGTAGTAGAGCCACAAGAAGGGCATCCCATAGCTTTCCCTTCGGCAGGAGAAAGGGTTTTCTTGTATGTGTCTAAAAGATACAGATCAACACCAACAGTAAAATCTTTCACAGAGACAAGAGGAACCTCATCATCACCAGAACAGGAAATCGAAATCACCTCTCCAAAAATAGTGTTGTACTCCTCTTCTAGCTCTGAATTACTCAAGAGAGAGATAGACTTGGCACCAACTCCTCTTACGAGAGCTTCGAGAACCTCAGTGTTTTCTTCCAATACCTGTTCACTAAGATAAGACACCCAGTTTTCAGAGATCTTGTCAATAGCCATCTTGCGCGTAAGTATATTTGTTCTTTTAGTGGGTTCCATTTTATGTCCTTTGTATTGAGTGTGCGTTTAAAATCTAATTAGAGAAAAGCAAGAGAAGTTAACTATCATCCTCATATTCCCATTATCTAGGAGGCGAGGTCGCAAGTCGTCGGGGGTGAAGAAAAACATATAAAAATTTTGATTGGTTTGACCTGACGACATCAACCTGTCTCTGTGAATCTCGCCATCAGAACAATACCAGTCAGAGATACTCTTTGTTTTTTCACTTTGGACACCCTTGATTAGGGCTTCTGTCTCAGAGAAGTATTTAAAGTCAACAAGTTTCCCTTTTTTGGAAATTTCACACCATCCGGCACCACACCCTGAGTAATGAGAGACGAGAGGGTCTTCTCCTATTGAAAATACATTATGTGAAAGTACCTTTTTTTGTTGAGGTGTAATGAGGTGAGCGTACTCCTCTGAGACTAAAACAGACATCTGAGAGATCGGTCTGTCCTTGTGTATAGTAGTTTTACAGTTCATTTTGTTCCCTTCTTATATATAGTATATTATACCATATATAGACAAAAGAGAAGCTTAAAGAAAGTGAGTTAGAAAAAATAAAAAGTGGTAGCAAAAAATACAAATAAACAAATATAATAAAAAAAACACCTTTTTTTTTACGATATTCCCATATTCTTTGATATAATAGTAAAAATGTGAGTTAGAAAGGAGTAGAGACAATGAAAACAAATCAAGTATTAAACAAGTTCGGAATCGAAAGCGATATCTCTTTCCCCGAGCAGGCCGCAAAGACAAAAGAATATGAACTATACTTTACTGCAATAGAAGATGTATTAACCCACGGAGAGTTAGAATTAACTCCACAAGAAGAGGTTAATATTAGAAACGCCGTGGAGATGATTCCCTTTGGTGTATTGATGGACATATCGGAAGAGCTTGGATTTAAACAGGGTAACTTTTCTGATCCAACAGAGAAAACAAAAAGTAAAATTAGAATAGAGCTGCAGGAAGTGCTTAGCAAGTCAAGAGCCATAAAGACAGCAGAAGTAGGTCCAAAAATGACCACAGAGTTAAAAGAGATCATTGATGAGCATGGAGAATATAGACCTCATCAAATATTAAGAGAGTTTGGATATGCGTGTAAACAACCTATATACAAGAACTATGCAAGAAAGGGTGAGCAGGGTGATACATACTATAGGGCAGCAAATCCAAAGCTTATAGAGGATGCCTATGAGGTAGTATTGCAACACGCTAAAGAGGAGGGACTGGTTCCCACACTCCACGACATAGAAGAAATCATCTATACAGTCCCTACAAAGGATTTGGAGGCATTTGCAAGAAAGCACTTCAATGACTACTGGTGGGAGATAAACGATTCTTTTGTTCATAGCTACAAGGATAGGAATAGTCATATAAGAAAAGATGTTATTCTGGCAATTAGAGGACTGATTAAGGCAGGGGTTGAGGTAAGCACAAAGATTCCTCTTAAGGAAAATCAGATTCATAATTACGAGGATCAGGAACGAAAGATTCAAAATGAGCGTGGAGTAGAAAGGGTTTCACTAAAGAAGGAAAACTTCAGGAAGAAAGATGTCTGGGGGATACTAGAAAAACACTCCAAGAAGTTAGCTGGGATACTGGGAGTATATTTCATGTACTCCTTCTACACCACATCGGCAAAAAGTTACTTACTATACTTGTTGATGGTTGGAGGATTTGTAGTATATATATCCTATAAAGACAGAGACCTTAAGAATAGAGAGACAGGTATTACATCAGAGAGGGAGATCGACATAAAGAGTATATACGAGCCGGTCTTCATATATGGAGATACGCGAAGACGAGATACCCTTACGGAAGATTATTCAGGACAACGCCCACATTAAGTAAAGAGGCTGCTTGTCCTGCTTATCCTAAATAATACTAGAGCTGGTGATGAGGTAGAAGATGTATGATTATTTTATAGACAAAATAAAAGAAGTGATAGTTTACTTAATAAAGTTTTTTGAAGAGATCTCTAGATATTTTTAAAAGGGAGAGTGGGAACCCTCTCTCCTAGATAGAATAAAAGCTTATTTCTTTACGGCAGGACAAGAGCTACAAGTGCTACAGCTAGAAGAGGCTCCACAAGAGGTGCAAATCTTACAAGAAGCGGAACACTTACTGCAACTCGTAGAATTACATCCTTCACCTTTCTTACAAGAGGAACAGTCACCTCCTCCTGTTATACATCTATCGGAAAAGGGACACCAATCGTAGCCCGCCTCAGTACACTCGTAAATGGTACTGTATCCAGCACTCACGAATGAAGATAGTCCAATCATTATAATTCCAGCCATAAATATTTTTTTCATACTTTTTCCTTTTTGATATTCGTCTTAAATTAAATCATAGTTTTACAAAAGACTATTTTTGAGTATTAGGGCAAACAGACTTACAAGTGCTACACCCTGTCGCAGCTTCACACAAGACGCAACTAGAGCAAGAGCTTCCACAACCTCCAGAAGCACATTCTGACCATGTTTTACAACCTTCACCTTTCTTGCAAGTTTTACAACTTCCGTTCCCTCCAGTTAGGCAAGTATCTGAGATGGGACACCAAAAATACCCTCCCTCAGTACACTCATAAATAGTCTTATACTCCTTGCCATGACTAAGAGTTATACCTATCAGCAAAAAGCTAACTAAAAATAACTTTTTCATTCTCGCATCCTTTTGATTATTAATTTAAGATTATATCAAAATATTCTTGATTTTTATAAAAACAAGAGATAAAACTAAGCCTGTTTTTCATTCAATCATGGTATAATATATTATACAAAGGAAGCCTGATGACAAAAGAAAAAATAGTCAAAACTCTCTTATCAAGAGAAGCAGAAAGTTATGTTAGAAGACGAATTGAAGCGGTTCAAGAAGGAAAAAGTACATCTAACGGGGTTATTGCTGGTGGAGCAGTTGCTTCAGCATTTATAGAATTTTTAGGAGATGAAGGGAAGATAGAACTGGCGTATAATGATATAGATATATTCAAACCTATAGGTGAAGATATTTCGGTCATGATTAAAAATAAGTCTAAAAAATCTTTCAAGAAAGAGGGTAGTGAGGATAAAGCGGTAGTAAAAGAAGTGTTTTCAAAACTGAGAACAAGAAAAGAGAACACAGCAACAATGACTGACATTATATCTGCCTCTGGTGCGTATGGGCACATATATTGCGTGGCAAATCCTAAGATAAAAATATTAGGAACGGTAAGAGACGGACTTCTTAATACAACATATATGAGTATGAATGACTCAACCATAGGACTAGGAGAAGGGGTGCTTGGGAGAGATGTTATAAGGCAGGTAATAGAGAGATTTGACATAAACTCCACGCAGATAGGATATGAAAAAAACAACAAAGACTCCGGGCTAGTATTTACGGAAAACTTTGTGAATTTTTTATTCACACGACAGCTCGAAATAGTAAGATGGAACACACCCTTCCACAGTATTGCAAGACTAGCAAAAAAGGCAAGAGAGTTGGGTGTCTATTCTGAAACCGAAGAGTCAGTAATGATTGCGCTAGGGTATGCTAATTCAAATAGAGTACAGATAGAGAAGTATGAAGAGAACGCTAATGTAATTGGGTATTGGGAAGACAAGAACATGATGGGATATATGGGAATATCTGCAAATAAACTTCCTCTTAACTTTGGGGAGAAGATGAAGGAAAACTTTAAAGAGTTAAATTTAGATGGAGTGAAGGTTATTGAAGTTCCAAACAAAGAAGGGATCTACACGATAGAGACAAACAAGAGTCACTCAGAAAAACTTCTTAAGGTAACAAAAAAATGGGATAGTGGGGTTTTGTTTAATAATAAAGATATTGAAGATACGCTATCGGAAGTCTTTACTGGAGAAATAAAATCCTCTTCCTCTTCTTCTTTGTGGAAAGAACAAACAAAACACTCGATGTCGATTATAATCCCAGAAATATACAAAAATGTAAAGCATGCAAAAAAGTCTACCCTTAAAGCCGTGAGAAAGGTCCACGAAGAGAGAGATGGTAACAATGTAGGGTTTATGGAGGTTGATGCTTTTATGGGGTTTGAAAACATCAAAGTTGATGATATTTTAAAGTTTGAAAAATTAAGAAAATTTATCACATCGAAAAGCGGGCATAGTGAACTCTTGCCATATTTGATTGCAATGGACGAAGATCAGATGATAATAGGTAACAGAATAACCATTATTGAAAATATTAAGGCTGTTGAAAAACAGTACAAGGTTTTAGTGGGAACACTTGGAAAAAGCCACAAGCACTTACAGGACTATAAAGAGTTATTGGACAGAAGTAGATGTGAGGAGATTGCAAAAAAGGCTCTTGAAAACCTCAATGTTGTGCATGTAAAAAATAGAATGCTTACTGAAACAAAAGACTTCAGGATTAAGCAGATGCAGTCAGGGTACGAACTCTTGCAGGAGGGCTCCGCGCAGCATAATTGCGTTGCCGGATATATCTCTACGATAAAAAAAGAAGAGGAGTCGGCTATATTTAGTCTTATCCCGAAGAACAATAAAGAGAATTTAAAGAGAATTACTCTGGAGATTAGAAAGCTTGAATATGGGGATTCATGGAGAGTGGTTCAAGCAGAAGGGTTCCCGGTGAAGAGAATAAATCTAGATGATGATCTAGTGGAAGCTCTACAAAAAATAAGTGAAAAACACAAGTTATTTCCTATGTATTTTGGCTCTTATGTCAAAAGAGAAGAGGGGAGAATGGAGTATATTGATGGTTCTCCTCGATATGGAAAAAACTACCTGGGGTGTTTTTCAGAAGATTTAATGAGTGAGAAGAAGAAGCGGGAAATATTTATGCCAAAACACCTCGCCCCAAAGCGAGAGTTTGAGATAAGCAGAAGTCAAAAAATACTTGCGGGGGTGTTTGAAAAAACAACAGATTGGATTCCGGTGTACATGAAGCAAGCCAAGACCTTGATGTCCAGAAGATCAGATGAAGTGTCTGTCGCTGAATTTATGAAAATAAAAATCTCAAAAACAACACTCATGAGAAAAGCCGAAAGGGTATCTCGACTGGGCGTACTGGGGGTAGCGGATTATCTCAGCAAGGCAAGACGGAACAAGAGATGGGATAAGGAATATCAAGAAATAAGAGAGAATGGGTGTGGCATACTTATTGCAGAAGAATATTTCTACAAACTACCTATAAAAGATTATAAAGAAATGGAGAGTGTTGAGTGTAGAAAAGAAGATAAAGAGAGAGAGGCTGAGGACTCAGTCTTGAGAGAATTTGACATCGAAGATATGGAAATACCATTCTAAAATATAAGAAAATCAATGTGAATATAATGTATTATATGGTATAATATACTATATACAAAGAAAACTATCTGGAGACCGTGGCACGAATTTTTCTACTACCGATCTCGAGAGTGTATGCTCCAGAGTATCCGGTATTCGCGCGAATTGAAACGGTGTTGCCGTCAATGATAGAAAGAGAAAATACATCTTTGGGAGCTAAGATACTAGAGATAACATCATTGGAGTTCGCAGGAGAAAGATACAAGGTATATGTGATTCCAGGAGAAAGAGAGATGTCTGACTCAAGCTTGTTGACAACAATAAGGTTTGAGGGTAGAGTTGTAGTAAATCTCCATGATTTTCGCTTGGGCCTATCTCTTACAGAGTAATGGATTTCGGCACTGTATGTTTTTCCAAACTCCAAAGGCTTCAAAGGAAACAAAGCAAACTGCCTCTGTGAAAAGCGGGAGTTGGGGTCGTTTGACACATCCATAAGTTCAGTTTCTATTTTTGTTCTCCCTAAAAAAAGTTCAAAAGAACTGACATTAACATCTTTAAAGAAGGCACTATTGAACTCACAGGAAATGGGGTATCCAGTAACACTATCGTTTGGTCGAGGATCCGGAGTTTCATTGTAGAAGGCAATATCTACATTTTTTTGACGGTTGTAGGGATAAACAATTAATTTTGGATTTCTCTTAGAAACCTGCCCCTTGGCGAAGTCAAATCTTCTTTGGGAGATAAAGATCTTCTCATCAGCACAAGAACCTTTTATAAAATAACCCTCCTTCTTTCCGCTCTTATAAGAACAGAGTGAGTTCAGGTAGCTGCTCCCTAAAAGGTAAACAAATGCACTTTCATTTCTAGATTTAGTATTTTGGGCTACACCTACACCCATTCTATTAACTATGGGGTTGAGGAAACCAAAGCGATGATAGATCGCAGAAAACAGGCCACGAATAGACGAGTCAGAAGAGGGAACTCCGCTGGAGAAATTTTCAAGAACAAAGTTGCTCTTGTACCCCGCTGCTACAGCTCGGTCTTTGGGGTCCAGTCCGGTGAATAACTTCATTCCTTCACTCTCTGTATGAAGAGCAATACCATTAAGTGCAATATAGTTAGCATGCATTTGTGCAGCTCTTTCTAGGTTTGGTTCAGTATCAAAGCGAACCATACCTGCACCCCTCCGAAGATAAGAGATAGCTTTTTTTGCTTCAGAAAGTTCTCCTCGGGCATTAATGAGAGGAATAACTTTGTCATCCCCTGTAATAACAGACTGCCCATCGATAGAGGTGACAGCGAAGGAAAGTTGGGGGGAAAACAAGAATAGTGAGGTTAGCAATATAGAGTGAAGAAGGGTATTTTTTTTACACATTGGGGCTCCAGTTGTTTGAAGAAGTATATCAAAACAATTAAATTTTAACAAATGTTTGTGTTTTTTTGGAAAAATCTGATATAATATGAAATATAAATAAGTTTAGAAGGAAGAAAATGAGCAAAGAAAATAGAATATGTGATGAAATAGCCGAGATGATCGGGGGAAAGCCAGAGAGTGAAGTGAAGATTTTAGAAGAAAGATTTGGAAACAAAAAAACTTTTGGCGAAATAGTTACCCTGGAGAATATAAAGTTGCACATCGTGCAACATAGAGTAAAAAAGGTTCTCGGCGAGGCAGAGAAGATCATTGGAGATGAAGCGGGCACTATCGCAACAGCATTCCTTAAAGGGGAAATTGTGTGTGATAAGCCATATATTCAAGAACTGGTAAGGCAGAGCTTGAGAAAAAAAGAGGTAAATGATCAAAAAGCTCAAAAAGTTGAAGCGGCTTTCCGTATAGCAAAAAAAGTGGAGAGTGGAGACTTGAGCGAGATTGTCAATAAGCTGGCAAAAAAGCTTAAGTCCACGGAAGATGAAATTATGTTAATTTTATTCACCATGGGAGCAAATAATAAAGAAGGAAAAATAGTCATGCCAAAAAACACAACACCAGAAACAGTAGTTTATATCGCGGACGAGATACTAAGCATTATGGACGATGCAAAAACCAGTGAACTCGGCATAGATGCACACGAAATTGCAAGATCTTTAATGAAGAGGTTGGAGATATCTGAAGAAAGTGCGGCAAAAAAGGTCTCGTCAGCATTTTGCGGAAAATTAAAGAATGAAGTTTACGTGGTGGGAACAAGTAAGTATGCAAGAGGGGCGGAGATCGAGAAAGCATTCGGCGATGAGATTGCAGTCATTGCAGATACAGTAGAAATGTATATGGAGATAAAAGAGGTTTCGTGTGTAGACACGAGAGCAATCCTCGAGAATCTTGATGACGTGAAAACTAAGCTGGAAAACAATCACTATCTATTGAAAACAATCCTAACACTGGATGGAAGATTCAAAGGTAGTGGAAAGGTTATGGTAGAGCTTCTAGACCCAGACGGGGGAGCCTGTGAGGTTTCAAGCCTTGGAGATGTTTTCAAGAAGGCATACGAGCAAGCAGATACAGATGGATTAACAATAGATGCCCTGGTTAAGGTCGCAAAAAAAGCGGGCTCGGCAGCAAAGGCAACAACAATTGTTCCTCTTATGTCTTACTATGGATGGGAAAGACTACCAAAAGGAAAAGGGTATTGTCCTCCAGGTTCAAAGCTAGCAGAGAATATCAAAGATATCAAAGAGCACGGGGATTATGGAGATATCGAAAAGTATACAGAGGATCTTCTGAAAAAGATGCCGAAGGGTTTCTATGTAGATGAGCTAAGAAAGATCGGGACACTAAAAGAGATTACCATCTCCGATGTCATGAGAGAACTAAAGTCGCTAGGATATGCCATTTACGGGAAGAGAACTTTTGGAATTGTATTCCCGAAGAACAAGAGTACTGGCGCAGGGGCTCTGGTGGAGTTACAGAAAAAGGGCATGAGTTCGGACGAAATTGTAAAAAAACTGAAGATCCCTGAAGATAAAAAAGATCTATTTAAAAAGAGATTGTCACTACTTAAGTATTTAGGTAAAAAAGAAATATAAAAGAATCGCTCTCGTGGTGTGAAGAGGCGCGGGAATGAGACTTGTATCCAAGAATACATGCATAGTGTGTTTTTTTGGGTAAAGATGTTTTTGATTTTTTCTGCTTTATTTAGATATAATAAAATATTAAACAAAACAAGGATAAAAAATGAGGAACATAAAAACACTACTATTTGTAGCATCAGCAATCACAGCATTCGCGTTAACAGGATGTGGTGGAGGATCATCGTCATCTTCAACTTCTGGAGGTGGAGGAGGTGCTGAGCAAGACCCAAACACTATGGCTGGGAAAAATGCCATCACAATCTACTACAGTAAAGAAGACGGGTATGAAATGTGCAAAGATGTCTTTTTTGAGTCATTAAAAATGGACACGGTTGCACTAGGCGATTACCCTGAAAGTGACGTTTTGATGGATTGGGGAGAGGGAAAAGTAACTTGTAGCGATTTGGGAAGAACCAGATCAACGTCTCCAAGCGACTCAAGACCTTGTCTAGAGACAGAGCTTTCCCCAGAACACAGACAAGACACGTCCCCTTACCCCGGCCAATTTTCATGTGTATTGGGTTACAACTCAGACCTTAGAAAGTTGTAGGCAATACAAACTCTATGTCACGAGGGAAGCAATATTGCTTCCGCCCTGTAGACAGGGTCTATAATTTCGGAAACTTCCTTGCGGTGCGAAAGACATTTTCTGTTGTCGTCAACTATAAATCCAAGTGAAACGAAGGTATCTTGAAAATGCTTCAGTGTTTCAGAGTTGTTGTCGTGATCCCTGGAGCAGGGGTTGTAGAAAGTGTACGAAACCTCCGCAGAAGAAAATGCCTTTAGGCGCCTAAAAAAACCAAGATTCACAAGTCTGAAATCCTCAGAAGCTTCATGAATAGCCTTTGTATAACGAATTTTCTCTCTACGACTAAACCCATTCACACTATTTTTTGAGTAATGCCTTCCAGTAAGAATAAATTTAAATCCATCATGATATCTTTTTACAGAATATGAGAAGTAAAAGGACAACTGCTCTCTTGGTTCAAGCGCGACACGCTTATTTTTTTTCGATGGGGATGAACCCTTAGAGAGAAGAAATTCACGAAGCTCTTTGGATGAGAGTCTGGTAATTTTATTAACATTTTTTGATGCGGCAATCTTTTTTAAGTCGGTAGAGGTAAGATCAAACAGACCCATTGACATCTTCCTTGTGTTTCAATAGGGAAGGAGCAGGGGCAGTGAGGTCATCGAGAGCATTACACGATTTTTCATCTTTCAGCATGCATCCAGAGAGATAGTATTCTTTTGCTAGTGGTTGGGACTTAGTGGTGGACGTACCCGATAAGTATAGGGTTCCTACGCTGTAGCAGATTTCTCCTGCGCCAAGCAAACAAGCCTGACCAAAATATTCAATCGCCTTTTCTCCGTTTTTAAGGTGCTCGTCGTAATACCCGGAATAAATGCCACCAAGTGCAGCACAAGCCTTCTGACTCTTTTCGCTTTTGGCGTCACAGGATTTTTTAAAGGCCAAAATAGCTGACGACGTATTCTTTGAAATATTTAAGTCGGAAACCCCATTAAGATGAAGAGCCCCCAAACTATAGCATTCTGAACTGCTTCCTTGCTCACATAGAGAGGCTGTTTCTTCAAGTATAGATAACCTGTCTCCTGCAGTAAGTAAAAAAAGAGGAGTGAGAAAAAAAAGACCTAGTATTGTTTTTTTGTTTACCATAAAATTTCCTTGTTTAATATTTTATATTATATCATAAAGTGTTTTAAAAATGAAAATAAAAAGTGGTGAGAGAAAAGGAGTAAATAGCCCTGACTAGGAGCCTTGGTGGTAAATAAGCGAAGTTTTTAGTAATTGAAAAGCAAGGTCACTTCTACCCGCGAGACGACGCTACTATCAAGAGAGGTTCTCTCCCATGTTCAGCATTTTACGCTTAAGGTGGATTACCTCTTTCTTGAAAAAGGAGGCAGGACTAAATCTTCTGTTGAGGATAAGGGACTATATGTTGTTTTGTCTTCTCGGGGTTCCTTATTTATGGAAATGAGACTGTCTGGTAGGGGGGTCACTCCAAGAGGGCGAGGAGGGAGGGAATCTCCCCTTGTATCAACTCCTTTAACCTGAACGGCGAAAGAGGGGTTGTCGGAGCCAAGGACCAAAGGAAGGGAAGTAAGACCACTTCTCAAAAAGTACTCACAGTCTGAAGATTCTTTCATCATAAAGACCCCGTGATCTTTATTGTCTGGGTTTATACGTATATTCCCATCCTCCACTTTTCCCAAAACAATACAATGGTCAAAAGAGGAGTAGGTGCCATGTTTTCTTAGGTCTTCAAAGCGATGAAGAGACATTTTTTCATTTTTAGTGACAGCCGTATGCGTGTGTGACTTTTCTCCATCATTTATACGAAGAGTAACTTGAAGCTCTGGAGAGTCACTAAACATGCTTCTGATCTCATTCTCTGATGTATGAATATATACAAAATCACCGTTTAGATTTTTTAAGGGCTCGGGGTCGCCAGAAGCAAGAAGCTTATCTCTATAGGGGAAGAAGTTGCTGCCAGCTCTTTTTAGGGACTGGTACATAGGATCAAAGAGGCTAACCGTAGATTTTTCCTTACTGCTGAGTGCAGGGTCAAGTGAAAAGACAATTTTGTTTTCACTAGGCGAATTATCATACAGGGATAGTGCAGAAGAATAAGTTGAATGAGAAGAAACACCATTCTTTTCATCAGAGACAATAAACATAGACAGAATAATATTTTTACGTTCTTCTGATGCGGCTGCTTCTCCTGTGGTCTTGAAGGATTGGGTATCAAAAAAGGACCGTGAGAGTGTACTTCTTTCCTCAAAAGGGGGAGTGTCCAAATTTACTTTGGAAGCAAAAACAATCTTTTTCATGTTATGCGGAAGGGAATCATAGAAGGTGTTTGCAGAGGCGGGGTCATTAAAGAAGTAACTATTTTTATCTTCATCTACAGCAATGTAATTTATTTGTTGTTTCATGTAAATCCTAAATGTTTTATTGAAAAAGTATATCACATATCAAGAAAAAAGAGGTTAGGAGAAAATACTAAAAAGGTAGAAAAGAAACCGATTTCCTGTAAAGCAACAGACCTAGACGATGCCTTCTGAGAATAGTAATAGAATAAAGAAATATTAGTTATACTATCGAATGGTTTTCACAAGGCGCTCATCAAGCCGTAGCCAAACCAGAAAATAAGAAAGCACCTCCCTCGGCTATTCTTGTTTGATAACAGCAAAACTTTTAACCCCTTTTTATTAAAGGTGTGGATACGCACCTAGTGACAAGTGGCTACAGTTGATGGAAATCCAAAAAAACCAACAACCAAAAAACCCTATATTTAAATATATTATGGTATAATACACTATATAAGAAAGATTATATAAGGAAGATTATGACCAAACAAATAAAAGTGGGAAGAATAAAGAAAACAATAAAAGCTTTCATTCCCTCACTGATAGCAGCTATTGTGGTGAACTATCTCTTAGGCACGGATTCTGTGCTTCTGATTACAATACTCCTACTGATAGGTGTAAATGTATTGGGAAGCCTGAAGACAGTCGCACTAGGCACCTTCACGGGGATTTCTGTCATGATCGGTGGAATATTTATATTCGTAGCGACACTACTTATACTCCCTGTGGAGTGGGCAAATAAAAAGATCGAGCAAAACTCAAAAAAAAGGAAAAACCATGAATAAAGAATTACAAGAAGCGATTGTCATGCTTATAATGAGCTATATATTAAAATTCACAATCGCCTACGGAGTAACATATTTAGTATGCTGGTCGTTTGGCATACCTTTCGATCATAGATATGTTTGGGGTGTTTTTGCACTAAAGCTTTATTTGATGGGAGGAGAGGGCTTAGAGCTAAAGGTGGAAAAAGCAGAGAAAGAGAAAGGTGTTAAATAGAGGGTCACGTTTTACCGTGACCACAAAGAGCCAGGTTAGTCTCTTATTGGAGCTATTCTGATTCTCTCGTCTTCACTCAAAATATCCACAAGTGTTGGTCGAGTATCAAAAATTACTTTAGCAGGAAGATCGAAAGCGTAGAGAGAGCCCTTCGTGTTATAGAAGAACCTCTCTGTCTCTGTTATCTCTTTCTTGGTAATCCCATTTTCAGTCAACTTATATTTCTCGTCTATCTTTTTAAGCGAGTCACCTTCGTTAGCAGGATCAAACTCAGCAATAATTGTAGAAAATAGAGGAATATCCTCATCATAAGGAGGATAAATGCGCTTGCTTTTGGAAGGAGCAACCTCATCTTCAGTACCCTCATCAGGGGACCCATCCGAAATAGCAGCATCAGCTCTCGCTTTCTCTTTGGTGAGTTCAAGAATTTTTGTAAGTACCAAAACAGCAGAACGCGCATCACCCGAAAGATATGTTCTTAAGATTTTTTCATAAGAGAAGATAGTAGAAATCAACATTTTGAACTCTGGTATTGTTTCACCTTCTCTTCCTATTTCTCTCTGCACGTAGTGAAAAGAAAGAAGCAAGTGAGCAAAGATCTCTTCCATCTCGACTGTACCTATTCTTAAGAGAGGGAGTTTAGATGCACTCGACTCCATTAATTGTGAAGTTCTTCTGAATACCTCTTTGGGGGCAAATCCGGTAAGGTCTTTCATCTTGTAGTCCGCTTCTTTTAAAGCTAAATAAGTTTCTGTTGTCAACACTATATTCCTTTTGTATTTTTTTATAAAAACAAGTATATCGAAAAAAAAGAAACAAGTAAATTCCCAACCAGGCAGAAGCTAACTCACAATGGGTTAGTAAATGAAAAACAAAACTTATTTTTTTGTATAAAATGTAATATAATGTATAATATATGATATAATATGTTTAAAAAGAGGGAGCTTACAAAGTGGATAATACAATAGAAAACAACAGTAGTGATGAGTTTTGGTTCTTTAGGAGGCTCATGTTTGTAGGGGTGATGAACCTCTTTGTTTTATACCTTTTTAGGAACACAGCTTTTATGCCAAACCTACTTCCGTATTTAGGAACAAAGCTTTATGGGGTAGTATTGTATCTATGGGCATGGGTTATCCCTCTCTCCATTATGATAGGTTTCTTTTTTAAATATCTATTTTCAAAACGTAAAAAGAGTCTCTTTGATTTTATGAGAGAGTTTTTTTATGTAATAGCTATTCCTGCAGCAGTGGTTCTTCCCATCTTCTTTATGTACCAAAATAAATAGAAAACACAAAAAAGATATAAGATCTTCTCAACCCTTTTGCTATAATGAGGTTCATTTAACTAAAAAGAGGAACCCTTTATGAAAAAAACAATACTACTGGCAGCAGCACTATCTACTGCACTGTTAGCCAACACGGAAATACCAAACACAATCATTCCCACAAAAAGCTCTAATATAAAAATTACTATATACAACTCAGGAATAGCATTTGTCAATGAAGAGAGAGAGGTAAACGTGCCAAAGGGTGTGCAGAACCTTGTCTATCAGGGTGTGCCTAAAAATGTCATCTCGGAAAGTGTAATACCTACATTTACTGGAATGGAAACAAATCTATTTTCACAAAACTACATATACAATCTAGTGTCACTACAATCAATGCTTAGATACAGTATAGACAAGAAGGTGGAGTATGTTAAGAATAACGCTGCGACAATGGAAAACCCTGAAGTATTTACAGGGACACTGATTACTAACAATCCCCCTATGATAAAAGACGATAAAACGGGAAAGATAATAACAGTAAAGGATGCCAATCAAATTCTTTTTAGTGCTATACCGGAGAACATGATAACAAAACCTTCTCTTGTGTGGAGAGCTGAGGCAGAAAAGTATGGAGATCTAACAATAGACCTGAAGTATTTAACCACAGGGATATCCTGGAAGAGTGATTATGTATTAAATCTCTCAGGGAAGACATTAGATATTAACGGGTGGATAACAATAGACAACACATCGGGAGTTGAATATGAGAATGCTCAGATAACTTGTTTAGCAGGAGAGGTGAACAGGGTAAACAATAGAGAGGCGTCCTTCAGTAGTGATACAATAGTATATAAGACCAAAGGTATATCAAGACACAAAGAAGTGAAGGAAGAGGCATTTGCGGGCTATCATATATATAAGATACCCTATAGAGAGACAATACAAAACCAGCAGAAGAAACAAATCATTTTTATAGAAAAAGATGAGGTTCCATATACGCAGTACGGATATGCTGTAAATAACTATTTTAAAAATTATGGAGAGCAAAAAATTGCGTTCCAAAACATAGTTGAGTTCAAGAATGATAAGAAGAGCAATATGGGGATCCCTTTACCTAATGGAACAGTGAGAACATACCAAAAGGACAAAAGTGGAGAAACTCATTTTGTAGGTGAGAATACAATAAAAAATACTCCAGTTAAAGAGACAATAAAACTAAACATAGGAACAATGTTTGATGTTGTTGGAAGCAAAAAGGTCACAAAGTTTAAATCAACCAAGTTTGAAAGAGATGTTGAGACAACTTACGAAGTAAGAAACAGAGGGAAAGATGAGGTGATAGTGAAAATATCAGAAAACATCCCTGCTTATGGAAGAAAGATAACTGTAAGTTCTTCGTGCAGCGATAACTGCAAGATAGAAAAAAAGAGTGCTTTCAGAAGAGAGTTTACAATAAAGCTTGCACCAGAAGAGGTGTACAGCTTCACTACGGAATTTAACGTGGAAAACAACTAAGAAATAATAAGAAGGGGAATAAATGGGAGAAAATCCGATGATCGTGCTAAACCAAAAGACGGGAAAAAAGATATTTAAAAGTTTTCCAACAGAAGAAGAAGTCTTTTTTGGTGGAGGGAATATGATTACAGAGACCGATACCAAGGGGATAATTACCTACGCAAATAAAAAGTTTAGGGATTTAACTGGATATACACGAGAAGAACTTATAGGTTCACCTCATAATATAAACCGACATCCTGATATGCCAAAAGGGGCATTCAGGGGGATGTGGAGAGCAATAGCAAACAAGAAGATATGGAGAGGTCACGTTAAAAATATGACCAAAGAAGGTAAATTTTACTGGGTTCTTGTTTATGTTCAACCAATACTCGATGAAAAAGGGAATATTACAAAATATACGGCAGCAAGAAAAATAGCTTCTCCTGCCGAAATAAAAGAGGCAGATGAGCTATACAAGAGATACCAGGATGATTACTATATTGACCACAAGGTATTTGAGAGTGATTTCTAAGCTACTCTTATAAGCTCTGTGGGGAGATTCCCAACCAGCTCCCTGTCACAAACCTTCATGTCAATAATATCTCCGAGGGCAGTATATGCCTCTGGGAAACTTCCCGATAAAAATTCTAACACCGAAGACTCTGGCAAAAAAGAATTACTCCCTGTCACGATAGCAGAGGTCATAGAGGACTTAACGGTATTCAATCCGTTGATTTCCCCACTTGTTTTATATCTTGATCCAGAAGGAGTTTTTACAACAGTAGTGGGCAAGGACTCTAAAGCCAAGTGTATAGCGTCTTGCTTTTGCTCTCTTTTGTGATATTCGTTTCTGACATAATCAGAAGCTGCCCTAAAAATATTGAGAGTTCGATTTGCAACACCTTCCTCGAGAGTGCTTTCTTCACTGAGATAAAGATTTAAATAATAAGGGGAAGTTCCTCCAGAAATTTTAAGGTCAAAACTAGCCTGCAGTTTATTGTATAGAGAAGGGCTTTCTTTTTTTATGAAAGCAATAGCCATTTCCTCGTTGATTGGAGCTGTAGAGCGACCCGAAATAAAGAGATGAAGTATATCCGACAAAGAGATATAGTGTAAGCCGTTTTTCATAGCCCAGTCAAAATTTGAACCCTGTGGACTTTTTGGAGTTACTTGAATGTGGGTAGCAAACAATTCTTGAAGTTCGCCGTATTTTTTTGATCGTTTAATATATTCTAGTCTGCAAACCCTTGAGACTCTCAAAAGTCTGTTGGGCATATTTTTGTAAAGTAAATCCATAGTCATCTCAGCTCCTTTATATAGTATATTATACCATAAATATACGAATTTACACTGAGAGAGGTGTCTGTGGTGTCGCCGTAATAGAAAGTTTTTCTATTATCTCTGCATAGGTAGACACTTTAAAGAATCTTTCATGCTCAAAGGTTGTTTGGGCATAAACATAAGTATTGTTATGGTTGTATAAAAAGGCAATTCCACCACAGCGAACCCAATCAACACAGTTTTGGACTTTATCATCTATGAGAACATTGGGCTTGCCAGTCAACAAACTTACTGCGTACTTGGATTTATCATACTCATGAATAACACAACAAGAGGGCGACTCGAAGTGATTTTCAAAATGAATATCCTTAATCTTAATAATATCAGGATCGTGAGTCGCTGTAAGAATGTATGTTTTTGCAATGCTTACTAAAGTGTCAAAGAAAACCTTTGCACCCGTAAATGGGACACTAGAGAGGGCTTCTTTTGAGTTGTAGGCAATGTTCTCTTTAAAGTATCCAAATACATCTATATTCATACTCTCAGCAATGTCTGCGTACCATTCCCAATGAGTAACATCATCAGAGACAAAAGATGTATGGAAGGTTTTATTTATCCATAAAAGCCATTTGTCCATATTGTTCACAGTGCTGTCATAATCACAAAATATTTCTTCAAATTCAAAAATCATATCATCTCCTTTATATAGTATATTATACCATATATATACTTATTAAACCATTAACAATAGTTCTCTTTTTTGTAGGAAAAGGGAAATAGTTTCGCTATAATAAAGAAAAGAGAAATAAGGGGACAAGTGAGAAATACAACACAAATAGACATTGCAAAATGGGGGAATGTAACACCCAAAACTTTGCAGAATTGGAAGAAGGATGCTCCTGATGCAAAAGGAGAAGGGAGCAGAAGCAATATATATAACTCTGTAAAAATAGGACATTTTTTGCTTGATACCTCCAGAAGAAGAGATTGCGAAGGGAAGAGGGAAGAGGCGAGAGTATCAAATTTTCAGATCCTATCAGAAAACACACTTTTTCTAAAAGAAGCGATTGCTCTAGTGAAGAGAGAACCACAAAACATGAGTCTTCTTGAAGGGGCAATAGAAGAGGTTGTGAGGGTAGTAAAAGGAATTGAAAAGACACTCATCGATAAGGAGCTGAAATGAAACCAAGAGTAGAGTTTTTATACAGTCCACTAGAAGGGATAACCAGAATTTTTGTATGGGTAGGAATGAGAATAGTGGACAAGAATGAGAAAGAGGGAGTAATTAGTGAAGAGAAAAAGAAGCTCATAAGAAAAAAGGTAGCAGAACAAGTATAAAAAAAGGAGGGGGGGATCCCCTTTCCTGCATTATTTACAAAAAGAAGAGTTAGTGTCCCTACCTTCAAAAGTAGTTACTCCAAAAGAAACTAGAGGCATAAAAGCTTCTCTTCTTTCGGAGGTGTTTCCGAGCATCGATTCTAAAACAATCATATCCGTGCGAAAATTAGGAGAGGTGTTCTGAACGCAAAGTGTAGCTTCTGCGATAGCATCAACAGAGGCACTCATTTTTACAGTATTTCTGCTGGAGACAGCTTCAAAAAAGTCTGTAAACGCTAAAGAGAACTGAGTAAGAGCGTCTCGAGTTGTCTTGTCATTTGGATATTTGTCCCCAATAAAGATCTGTATGTCATCGCGAACACCATCTTCATCAGAGTCAATTCCCATAAGAGTATCTTTTCCCTTTTTTCCGGGTTCAGGAGGAAGTCCCGCTGCGTGTGTAATAATTATTTTTCGGGAGTTATACACAGGAGCCTTTATAATAACCTCTTTCTTTTTTACGGCAGCCCCTCGGTAGTATTTTTGATGTTCGGCATGTGGACTTGCATACTCAGCAAAAGATCCGGTTGTAAACGCAATCCCAGAGAGGATTAGTATTGGAATTATTTTCATGTAACACTCCTTGTGTTGTCAGTGTGAGAGTATACGATATTTTTAAGTAAAAACATAGTTTTAAGAAGAAAAAACAGATATAATTAAAAAAATAGAGAAAAGAGGTAGGATGAGGAAAATAACATTTATTTTTATAGTTTTGATCGCACAGGTCTCTGGAAGTAGTGAGTTAGAGAATCAGGCGATACAAGCATACGAATCGGGAGATACGACAACAGCAATAAAGTTATTCAAGGAAATGTCCAGGTCAGGAAATGGCGAATCCTCATATCATGTAGGTACATTTTACTGGGAAGGTAGGGGGGTTCAAAGAAATGTGCTTCAAGCAGAAAAGTATTTAAGAATATCTTGCCAGCAAGGATATAAAGAAGGGTGTTTTGAAATAGGGAATTTGTACCAAAACAGCAAAGAGTATGGTGGTGATTTCCCGAGAGCCTTGCGCTTCTATGAAAAAGGTTGTAAGTTAAGAGGGATGAGATCTTGCAACGCAGCGGGAGTTTTATACAACGAAGGAGGGGGTGGAGTCGTAGCTAATAAGAGGAAAGCCTCCCGACGGTTCCAGATTGCAGTAGATGAGGGAAGTAGGATAGCTAAAGAAAACTTGAAGAGCCTGTGCATAGAGACGCCAGGCGCATGTAGAAAATAGAAAGGATAATTATGTTGATATACAGTAAAGAGAATGATGTTTTAAAAGTAACACAAGTGGTTGTGGGGGGAGGAACAAGTGATGTGAGTTCTCACAGAGTAAGTGAAGAAACTAGACCAGACAAACACCAAGCAATGTTGAAGCAGCTAAAGGAAGGTCAAATACTCGTTACGGGCAATACGTCAATAATGGGCGATGGGATTTTTTTAGATAACGTCTACACTCAATATACAGAAATAGAAAGCAAGAACAAGGACGCAGAGACTCCTACTCGAATTGCAACAGTTAAAGAGTTGCTGGCAAACAGCGAGAGAGAGAAAATAAACCAAGCACTAGACGCACTCAGTCTCGAAGAAAGCAGCCCCAGACTTCCCAAGGGGAAAACTATAAAGAGATAGCCTTTCGCTATCCTCCACAGATCACATCAAAATAAGCCACTTTTTCTAATTGGCTTTGGGAAATTGCAGGGTTAGGAATAAGAAGGTTCTCTGCAACCCAATAGGCTCTATCATCACTACAGTTAACATCCCCTGCAGGGTACGACAAAGACAGTTTAATGTTGGTGGCACTGTAGAATCTATCTTTAATTCTCCCTACCTTTCTCTTGAAGAGGGAAAATATGTATTCACTAGCCTGCTCTGAGTCAATCATTTCTACAAGACGCTCGTTTTCGGGAGACAGATCCAGCTCGGAAACAGAGTCGTTTAAGATAGCTGAAGCAAGTGCTCTTTCTGAGGTGTCATAAAAACAAAGAAGTCTGTTTAGTTGATGAAGTGGCCCTTCTCCAACAATAGTAATAATATCTTTTTCCAATACTTCTCTTCCACTGAAACTCCATTCTTTTGAACCCATACAATATCCTTTATGTTATATAATATATTATACCATAATATGTATAAAAAGTAGATCATAAATCTAGAAATTAGACTAGGTATTTCTAGATTTATGAAAACAAAACAAAAGGAAATATAGTGTATAATAAACTATACATAAAAAGGATGAAAGCAATGATAGAAAGTTTTGACATGACAGAGTTTGACAAAAAGGTAAAAAAAGCTGCACGAAGGGTTACTATGCTAGTGATGATGGTTGTGGGTATTGATGTGTGGATAATTCATCAAATGCTGAATGCCAGCGGAGACATGAAGAATATATTTTTAATTACAGCAATAATTACGACAGCTTCTCTAGTATATGCGCTTTATTTTGGGCTAAAAGACTTAGCTTATGTTGGAGCGAACAGCACTTTAAATAGAGGGTGAACCCTCATGGTGAGTGAAAGCCCACCATGTTGAATCTAATTATAGATAGGTTTTTCCAAAGCCATCGAGATATTCATCAGGAAGAACCTCTTTTCTGTAATCCAAAAAAAGCTCATCCCCCTCTTTGATTTTACAAAGAGTCCTAACTGAGTAATCTTCAAAATTAATTTCTACATTGGGTGTTCGACTATGATTAATATATCCATATATAGTCCTATTTTTTCTTACTAAAAATATCCCATCTTGAGAGATAGCATTCCACTCTCCAGAGGGGTAAGCCTCTTCTTTCTCTTTCATGTCAACAATATCACCATCGAGAGAGAAAAGGGAGACCCCTTCTTCAATGGGGGATTTAGAAAAAAGACCATCTCCATCTACAGGACTGTTTTTTACACAGAACATGGTGTCCGTGATATCTATAAAAGAGGTTCCCTTAAGAGGTGGTGCAGTTCGTCTCTGTGTGGTAGGTTCAGTGGATTCAATGCCCTTGATAATGTCAGCGATACTTCTTTCACTTAATAGCTTAATATAGCCTATGTCAGGGTACTGACGCAAGATCTCATTCTTATAGTTTTCCCATGTGGTAAAAACCTTAAATACCGGAGCCTGGTACTCTCTTTCATTTAAAGGGCTGTCTCTTAGCCCTTTCCATGATTGGTGAGAGTTCTTTTCGTAAAGATAAAGTTCAACTCTATATTCTTTCTCACTGTCTTTAACTGCAGAAGTGTCTTTCAATTTAATATCCATTTTGTTCCCCTTAATGTAGAAAATACTATACCATAGATAAGCACAAATTGCTTAACGACAACCGTAACTGATACCTTGACCTAAGCCAAGAAAAGAAGAGGGCTGCATAGTAACGCTAAGAGAGTTCAGGATATGCAGAGAAGTTTTCTCTTTTGGTAACAAGGAAATCATCCTTAAAGAAAGAGACTTGATTACTCTCAGGGAGCAAAAGCATATCCGTAGTATCAAAGCCATAATCACGGCAAAGAATTTCCATCATCTCCATATATCTTGAAACCATACCATTTAAGTAATCTAGGTCTTTAGACTTGGCAATAGTGAATTCAGATCTTTCTATCCAAACACGAAGCTCAAATACTTCCTCTTCTGTGTTTTCTTTTATATAGAAGCTTTCATCTTCATCCCATCCGTATTTCTTTTCCATAAGTTCCCCTTGTTTAATATAATATATTATACCATATAGGCACTACAAAAGAGCTTAGCGTCTTGTTCGTTAGGAGAAGGAGCTGTCTCTGGTAATATTCTTTTTTGTAAGATCGCTGTGTTAGGGGAAGTTGCAAAACAAGAGGAGGGGAGTAAAACCCCTGGAGTGTTTGTAATGTCAAAGTGTGTACGGACATAAACAGAGTTGTCTGGGCTAAGGTTGTTTATGCTCATAAGCACAATACTAGGTTTTCTAATTATGAGTCACTATTAAGAAGGAGGGCAGCGCCCCGATTCTTATCTATCATAAACCCCATTTCATAGAGACGATATAAGAACCCCAAGGGTGTAAGAGTACACCCAAAAGAGAGAAACACGCTCAGATCGCCTCCTACAAATACACACTATATACAACATAAATCCCGATTAAGTAATTTACCCAACGCACCCCGGCTACACTAACCTCATCACCAAAATCACGACTAAGTAATTTGTCCCACACTCCCCAATACACACGCTGTACCTTACAAAGCTAACATTACCCACACCGCAAAAGCAGGGGAGTCTTCTTCCGGTTTCTTCTTCCTTTTTCTTCCTCCACCTCAGCAGTGCACACCTTTTCAATGCCTTTTCCTTGAACCCCAGTGGGGTTTCCTTTCCACCCAAAACAAAAATGTCATACTTGCCCCTCACCACCGCAGAAAAAGGTCGAAGAAGGGGGAAGAAGGGCGAAAAAGGCGCCACACGGGGCCTTCATGTCTCGAGAGGAAGTCGGAACGGAGGCTAATAAGAAGAGATTTGGACAAATTACTTAGTCGTGATTTTTATATATGGGTTGAGGTTAAGGGGAGGGTATAGTGTTTGTGCGAAATGGTTCCGGCTCACGCCGGAACGCCTACTTTTAAAATGGGGATCCGCGAGGGGGAGTTTCTTTTGGGAATGGTTGAGGTAGAAATAAGGGATAGAGATTGTAAGGTTAAATTACTTAATAGGGATTATTATGCATAGTGTGCAGCCGGTCGCCACACACCTTTTCTGGAAACATTTGAAAAACTCCATTATCTATAGTGAGGCTATAGTCACCTATCAATTAAATACTCTATATTCTATATAATACGCTGGTTGTGGATAATGATACTTTGATGCTACAGTCACCTACCAATTTAATTGCTCTATATAATATTCTTTTTATCACCCATAAGCGTACCTGTGCTACAGTCACTTACCAATTAAATGCTCTATATAATAAATTTAGATGTTGATGATACAATAAGTTAGCTACAGTCACTTACCAATTAAATGCTCTATATGATTTGCTAAAGACCTAACATCTTTTAACCAAAGCTACAGTCGCCTACCAATTAAATGCTCTATATAATTACCTGCAATACGTCTTCATCATCTATATCGCTACAGTCACCTATCAATTAATTGCTCTATGTGACAAGCCTTTAAATCTTGGCTTTAGGGCTACTGTTTTAGTCACTTACCAATTAAATGCTCTATATAATTCTACCATGAGTGCTGTATATTCAGTTGATGCTTTAGTCACCTATCAATTAAATGCTCTATATAATAATAGCACGATATTTGAGTGAGTAGGCAATGCTTTAGTCACCTATCAATTAAATGCTCTATATAATGATTCTTACCCCGGAAGATAGTATCGAGTGGCTTTAGTCACCTACCAATTAAATGCTCTATGTGACAAGCCTTTAAATCTTGGCTTTAGGGATGCTGCTTTAGTCACCTACCAATTAAATGCTCTATATAATTGGCTTTGAAATATCCCGTCTATATAATTGGCTTTAGTCACCTACCAATTAAATGCTCTATATAATAGAACTTTCATCATGAATGAGAATTCCAACGCTTTAGTCACCTACCAATTAAATGCTCTATATAATATGAAGTTGATAAGGCACGAATAGAGCTTGGCTTTAGTCACCTACCAATTAAATGCTCTATATAATACATGTTACAAATTTATCTAGCCAGTGGGCAACGGGCATCTTTGTTTTAAGAAAAAAGCTCTTTCATTTTCTCATATTTAACCATATCTAACTGTTTTTTTGAGGAAACCTTTATGGTGCCGTACTCTTTAATAATTTTTAAAATACTTTTTTTATTCTTTGGTTTTTTTGAAAAATGATAATCCACAAGAAATATACTACCCTTATCTTCTTTTGTCCTTGCAACCCTTCCTAATATCTGCATAAGAGTAATCATCATCTCTCTCTCAAGAGTCCTTCTAAAGATCCCTTCGCCTTTCTTTTTTAATTCTTGCCAGAACTTTGAAGTATAATCAGGATACGGCATTTTCAAAATAAAAAGATTTACAAGATAGTCACCCTCTAGAGAAGTTCCCGTTCCATAATTTTTGGTGGCAAAGAAAATACCGCCTTCTTTTTTAAATCGTTTTAGTGTAATCATTGGTTTTACAGACGGCTCTGAATAATGCACAGTACACTCTTTTTTATATTTTAATGCGTATAGTTTTGCAAGATATTGTGCTTCTTTATACCCACTGCACAAGATCATGCTGTTGAGATTGCCGTGATTATTGTGAATATATGCTGTGATTTTCTCGTAATATGGAGAGTTCTTTTCATCAAAATCTTTACTGTATACACTCTCTTTTGCAACCCCCTCGTAAAAACTTTTTTCTATAAGTTTAATGGCTATATTTTCTCTTGGGAAAATCCTATCATAATAATGAATGCGTCTAATATCATCTTTCTTTAAAAAACCTAATCTCGAATAGCCATAACTTATCTCTTTTAGATTAGGAGTAAAACTAAAAGTCACGCTCCCACTAACGCCAGCAAAGTATTTAATTTTATTCCAAAACAACCCATGCAACTTTCCTAAAGGATTAGAAGAAGATATGGAAAGAGTGGGATAGCCAAGAGAAGGGGAGTAATAGAGTCCTAGAGAAACCCTGTTGGTATTAGAGCCGTCTAGCGTGATCCCCTCATAAATATCACTCACTTTTGAAAAGTAAGAAGAAACATCAATCTCTTGTTTTGTGACTTGTTTTTTTACAATGGTGTGCTCTTTTTTACCAAGAAGAGATACGACATCTTCTCTAATTGGGTTAATCTTATCATGAAGGGTGGTATACTCCCCCACAAGTAAAGGCATAATATTCTTTTTTAAAGAATTGTTAGCTCGGATACTTTGCTTTTTAAGAGCATCAATTAGGGTAATTTTACCTACAAAATCATCTTTAGCATCAATTTCTCTCTTTATTTGCTGCATCATATTTTTATAATCAAAAAAGGAAAATGACGAAGTGCTTATCTGCATAAAAACATCTGCTATTTCATGGACTTCATCTACAAGAACCACATACTCTTCCAGGTCAAAATCTTTAGAATAAATACTCTTAGAGAGAAGATAGTAGTGGTTTGTAATAGTAACACCGTTTATCACTACCGTTTCAATACTCTTGTCTTTTAGCAACTCATGAACGATAAATTGATTGGCTACATCTACGTACTCCACCTCGTCATTAAAAGTGTCAAAAAAAAGCTCCCCCCCATCCAACAATAGATTATGATATTTATCCATAAACCTTTGGAGGGAGTCTGCGGTACAAAGTTTTTCTAAGACCTTATTTTCAAGATTAAGAACAAGCTTATGTACATCGATATAGTTATCTTTCCCTATCTGAATAGACACAATATTACCATCTTCTTTTGTGTCAAAATACTTTTTAGCAATATCGTACATCTCTCTAACCAAATAGTTATTAGAAACAGAAATAATCACATCTTTCCCATCATCATGGAAACATCTCATTGCGACATCTAGCAAAATAAATGTTTTTCCCCTACCTGTTGGGATATTATAGAGTTCAAGATTGTTTAATCCTTTATAAATATCATGTGATATTGATTGCTGATCTTCGTATAATATACTCATATATATCCTTTTAAAACTAAATATTGTTTCTTGCAGCAACAATGAATAAACACGTTGCCTAGCCACCTATCAATTAAATACGCTTATCTTTATTTTATTTTATTTCATTTTCTCTGCAATGTTAAACACATTTTGAGAGAAGTCATTTTCTAGCCAGTCATCGAACAAGGCAACAGCTTCTTTTGTTTTGCCTTTATATGTTTTTTTGACAATCTTTGCTGTACCAAAGGCATCTACGGCTGTTTCGAGTTCAGAGCCATCATTAAAATCAATATTGAACTCCATTTTCCCAAAATCTCTAGCCGTGTTTGAACCAAAATTAGACACGATCACTCTTTCTAGGGCTCTTACCAGCATACCATATTCAAGTTCCGTTAATTCACACGTTGGCATAGGAGATAACGAGGTGTAAAAATCGACACCTCTTATCACATAATCTCTCGCCAAAAATGCCTTGATGGTTTTCTTTTTAACTTTATTCCCATCATTATTTTCACTGTTTCTCGTTCTGGCTCTATCTGACTGATTTTCACCTGCTTCTTCTTCCCACTCGATAATTTGTTCTTCATCTAAAAACCTAGCATTCCCTCTTCTGTCCAGTAAATCATCGGGTGTGACAAACTGGTCCCTGTTGGTTTCGTTTGTAATAATAGTACTGAAGATGCGACCATCCTCAGTTTCGTGCATATAATATTCCTTTTCACCATCCTCAACATTTCTATAGGGAATAAGGTTAGGGGTTATGAGTTTTCCTGAGATTGCCAAGGAAGCGCCAAAAAGAGATACAAGTGGATTGATACCTCTCACCGCTTTGACGGTTTCAAAGTTTTGAGCTTGGAAATTACTACCACCCCCAGAGTTCATTAAGTGAAAGTCAAGAGTGGAAATATTAATATCTTTTTCTACTGCCTTCTCCATCATCATTTCTAAGGACGCTCTTCTTAATTTTCCTCTAAAACTATTTCCACTATAAATGGGAGTACTAAAAAAAGTGGACATGCCCTTGCTATTACTGACAATAACTTTTTGTTTCATTGGGTTAATTACGTCATTCTCGCTGTTGCGTATTTGACACAACTCTGTTGCGGTTGTTGCTATGATCTTAATCATAATATATCCTTAATATTAAATTATTAGTCGCTTGCTAATTAAATACTCTATATGACGCTATTCCAGCATCAAACACCTAGTTCTGTACCTACAGTCACCTATCAATTAAATACTCTATATGACAATCCAAATCAACACTTTCACTCATTTCATGCTACAGTCACCTACCAATTAAATACTCTATATGACCATATCAATAAGGGTTGTCGTAAATGCTTCGCTACAGTCACCTATCAATTAAATACTCTATATGACTTATCAAAAGAATGTCTAATGACTATCGCTGCTACAGTCACCTACCAATTAAATACTCTATATGACTTCTTCGACTTGTGTTAATATCCCCGCCCGGCTACAGTCACCTACCAATTAAATACTCTATATGACATAGTATATGTAAACATAAGCTACACCGTTAAAAACAATACTTTTAAAAATTAAAAAGCAACCACATTAAGATAATTC
>Ga0256824_10000066_pt1 | contig 33323 bp, 39 predicted proteins | sample CV67metaG_FD_191570 | JGI IMG/M metagenome (GOLD analysis project Ga0256824, IMG submission 191570) | Hydrothermal vent microbial communities from East Pacific Rise, Pacific Ocean - CV67 | ecosystem: Environmental > Aquatic > Marine > Hydrothermal vents | place: Pacific Ocean: East Pacific Rise...
ATAGGGGAATCTCCACCAACTGCTACATCACCAACATATATTTTTTTTGTTTTTATTCTATTTGTCATAAAATTATTTTAGCTTGTTTGTTATAAGAGGGGGCTTTATAGGTAGTAAATTATTTTTGAAAAGATTCTTAACATTAATTTCTAGAATTCAATAAAAGCATAGATAGAGGGGCTTTTTAATAGGGTTTCGTCCTAAGTATTCTATACAAAAGTATAGTGATGTTTTGGGGTATAATGGTGGGATGGAAAAGATAGAAAAGAAAATAATAACAAATTTTGAAAATGTAAAATATGATATTTATGCTAAATTTTGGGATTTGTGGGAGTTAGATGGTAGTTTTGAAAGGCACATTGAAAAAAGAATAACATTAGGCCATATTGATGATAGGGATGATTATATTGTCAAAACTTTGGATTGTTTAGCTAATTCAGATAATTTTATATTTGCTGAACATAAAAATAGCTGGGATAATATATGCTATAATAAGTCAAAGTCTTGGGCTGTTATTTTTAATGAAAATGGTAAGATAATGACGAGTTATAAGATAGAAATTGGTAGTAAATAATTTTTTCAGGCTCAAATAGCTATAAAAGCTAAAATAAAAAAAGGGATAACAGATGAAAAATTTAGAAGATATTTTAACAGATTACGAAGTTGATATAAAATTTTGGTCTAGTGATTTTGGAGAGGGTTTTTTATTTTTAGGTAATAGAGAGCAACTTATACCTTATGAAGCTGATGAAAGAGTACAAGAACTGGATAAGTTAGCTTTAAAAGTGATAGAAAAAGATAAAAGTAATGGTAATGATAAATTATTTTTAAATGAATTGAAACATATAATTTTAAATGCTCATTACCATCATAAGGTCGCATAAAAATTGTAGGTAATTTCAGAGGAAATGAGTTATGGTTGGTTATAAAATTGAAAATAGAAATATAATACACGATTTCTCAAAAGATAAAAAAAGAGCATTAAAACTTTTAAAAGATGAAAAAAAAGCAAGAGAAGCTATGAGAAAAAAATACGAAAAAAGTGAAGAAATTATATTACCAAAATATGTAAAAGATATAATGGATGAAGTAGCCTAAAAGCTACTTCTCCTTAACATTAACCACCTTACCTACATCTTCCAATTCATTCTGAATAGCATCAAAAGTATTTATCTCTGTATTAAGAGAGGTGGAATGAGTTAAAATTTAAAACTAACATTAGTGTAAAGGTATCTACCTGGTTCGTTCATCAACATAACATCATCACTACCATCTGCTACTGTTATAAGTGTTAAGTCGGCGTAACTATTGTTAATTATGTATGTTTTATCAAAAAGGTTGTTTACACCTAGTGTAAAGTTAAATTTTTTGTTTACAGCATGTTTTAGTTTTAGATTTACAACTGCCCAAGAGTTTAGCTCTTGTTCACCATTGTCTGAATCTATATTATTCCATTTATCTGAAGCTTTTAACTCAACAGAAGCTGTACTATCTTTAGCGTATTCATAGCTTACTTTTATATCTCCTCTTAATGGTGCTATATCTGCTAAATCTTTGTCAGATTGTCCCTCTAGTGCTTCATCTTTTTTACCTTTTTTATAAGATAGACCCATATCTATTGTTATCTCATCAGTTGGGTATATTGAGGCAGTTAGTTCAGCTCCATATATGGTAGCATCAATATTTTTGAAATTATGTTCAGGAAGACCTTTTTGGTAGTATATATAGTCATCTAGTTTAGAGTAAAAAGTTTTTATTTTAAAATCAAACATATCTAATGATAGTTCATAACCTAAATCTACTTCATTGTTTGTTGTTTGTTTTAAATCCTCTGTACCTACCCAAGCACCATTTGAACTTCTAAAGTATAGCTCTCTAGCATCTGGAACTCTTGAAGCCTCTCCAGCACCTAAGAAGATTCTACTATCATCATTTAGATTATATGAAAGCATAAAATTTAACCCTAAAGCGTTGTATGAGTTAGAACTAAGAGTTTCGTGAGTTATCTCTGTTGAATCATATCTTAAACCTAAATCTACATTAAGTGCTCCATACTCTTTTTTTAGAGTAGTAAATATTGCCATATTTTTAGTTAGTGAATTATCTATACTTTTAGAGTTACCCGTTGGTAGTGGTAGCCCTGTTTCAGTTTTATAGTAGTCACCATCCCAAGTTCTTCTACTGCTATCAAGACCTATTAAAATTTTGTGACCATCTAAGTCGAAACTATTTTTTAGCTTTATACCTGACATTGTTGTTTTAAGATGGTTTGTATTTGCCATAGCTGGATTGTTTGAAGATAGTCTATACTCTGTACTCATTGGGTGGTCAACATCTGAATAGTAGTATTGTAAGTTTATATTTTTGTAAAAATCAGTTATGTTGTCTATGTTATACTCAACACTATATATATTTGAGTTATCATATACAGCATCCATTTTTGAGTTTCCATATAAAACATCATCACTTCTGTTAGCTGTATAACTTACTCTTAACTCTTGATTCTCAAAAGTTGGTATGTAGACTTTTGTCATTAAACTTTTTTTACTATAAGCATCCATATCTTCATATTCAGGTTTAAGTTGTGTCCCTGCTACTGCTGGATTTTTAGAGGCATAGTTCTCTAGTTGTTGTGCTATTGTGTCACCGTTACCATCTTTGTATTGCCCAGAAGATTCCATAGAACCAGATAGAAGTAAACGGATGTACTCATTTCCACCACTAAATGTTGCTCCTAGTTTTTTATAACCCCAACTACCAATACCAAAATTTAGTTCACCTTTTTCTCTTTGAGATGGTTGTTTTGTCGTTATTTTAACTCCACCACTTAAGGTTCCAAAGTTTTCAACATCATAAGGACCTTCAATAACCTCTACATTATCAATTTGAGAGGCTAATATATGTGAAACTGGAGGGTCCATTCTATTTACACAAGCACCACAAACTTTAGTTCCATCTACCTCTACTGAGATATTATCTCTTTTTTGACCACGAATATAGATGTCATTAGCAATTCCACTTCTACGATTCATATCTATACTTGGTATGCTAGAGCTTAAAGCATCTGCTAAATCTGCTGAAGTTTGAGCATTTTTACTAACTTCTGTTACAAATGTAGATTCTACACCAATAGTCTCTAGTGTAACTTCTGAACCATTTAACATAGAGATAATAAGTAAAGAGAGTGGGATAATTCTTTTCATATTTAAACCTTAAAATTAATTATGTAAAATTATATAAAACTAAGTGTTACATAAGTGTTACAAAATTGTTAAGAATCTTAGATATTATACTTTTATGGATAAAAAAGAGAGAATTAAAAGAAAAATCATAATTGTATTGGGTCTGAGTTTGTCTGCTTATTTAATGTATAGTGGTATCTCACTTTTAAATAAGCAAGAAGAAAGTAATAAAACAGATGTTAATCTAACTCGACACCATTAGGGAAATTCATTGTTACACAATGGAGTGAGCCGTGTTGTCTTATGAGTGTAGAGCAATCTACGGGGATAATATCTAACTCTTTAAATGTTTGTTTGAAAATATATAGTGCTAAACTGTCCTCTTTTACATTATAAATAGGAACAAGAACAGCACCATTTACAAATAAAAAGTTAGCATAAGTTGCTGGTAATCTTTCATCTTCAAAGTAGATAGGTGAGGGTAGTGGTAACTCTATAAGTTCAAAATTGTAAGATTCTTTAAAAGATTCTAACTCCTTTTTCATTAGTTGTAACTCTTTGTAGTGTTCATCATTTTCATCATCGCAACCAACATACACGATTCTATTTTTATCTATAAATCTAGCAAGTGTATCTATGTGGGAATCTGTATCATCTCCAGCTAAGTAACCGTGGTTTAAAGATAAAACTTCATTAACATTAAGTGTTGTTTTTAATGTTTTTATAATCTCCTCATCACTTAAGTTATAGTTTCTATTTTTGTTAAATTGACAAGCTGATGTTGTAAGTAAGATTCCATCTCCATTACTCTCAACTGCTCCCCCCTCTAAAATAAAGTCTATATCTTTTAATGGTAGGTTATACTTGTGTGAGATTTTTCTGCTCATATTATTATCTTTTTTTGCTTCAAATTTTTCACCCCAAGCATTGAAAGTGAAGTTTAGAATCTCAAGTTTGTTTGAGTTGTAAACAGATAAAGCAGAACAATCCCTTGCCCAAGTATCATCTGTTTGGTACTCTACAAAGTAAAGATTCTTATTTTCTTTAAAATGAGATTTTACATAATTAACATTATCGCAAACAACTAAACATTTTTGATATTTTATAATTTGGTTAATTATATCTACAAAGTTTTTTTCTGCTAACTCTAAGTAATCGTTCCAATCACTATTTTTATGTGGAAAAATTATTTGGGTAAAACTTTGTTCTTCAAACTCTGCTATAAATCGATTCATTATCTTCCCTTTTAATTTGGTATAATTCCCTTATGGCATATATAACTTTAAATAAAAAATATTTTTTTAATAATCTTGACATTATTACAAAGCAAAGCAAAGGTATAGATAAAGTTGCTGTTGTTTTAAAAGATAATGGTTACGGGCATGGAATCTTAGAAATTGCTAAGATGGCTGAAGAGTATGGGGTTAAGAAAGCTGTTGTTAGTAATAACGAAGAAGCTAAAAAAATTGAGAACTATTTTGAGTATATTTTAGTTTTAGCAGATTTTCCAACCTCTTTAAATGAAAAAATAAGATACACAATAAATAGTATAGATTCTATAAAAAAATTCCCAAAAGCAACAAAAGTTGAGTTAAAAGTAGATACAGGAATGGGTAGAAATGGAATCTCTATGATGGAGTTAAAAGATTCTTTTTTAGCTATAAAAGAACAAGGGCTTAATCTGGAAGCAGTTTTTACACACCACCGTTCTGCTGATGAGTTGAGTGGTGAATGGTTTTGGCAAAATGAAAATTTTAAAAAAGTAAAATTAGAATCTACTAAACTAGCTTTAGAATATGGGTTTGGTAAACTTAGATTTCACTCTGCTAACTCTGCTTCACTTTTTCGCCATCAAAACTTTTCAGAAGATATGGCTAGGGTTGGAATAGCTCTTTATGGGTGTTTAGAATCTATTGAAGACTCTTACGATTTAAAACCAATTTTATCTGTTTATGCGGAAAAAATCTCATCAAGAGAGATGAAAAAGGGGAGTAAAATAGGTTATGGTGCTACCTACACTTTTAAAGAGGATTCTATTGTTAGTAATTATAACTTTGGTTATGGAGATGGATTTTTAAGAATCTGCTCAAACAATTTTACAACAGTAGATTCTAAAGAGTTGGTTGGAAGAATCTCAATGGACAATAGCTCATTTATAGCTACTGATGAAAAACTACTTATATTTAATGATGCTAGAGTTGTAGCAAAAGGGGCTAAAACAATTAGCTATGAGGTTTTAACATCTTTAAAAAGTGATTTAAAAAGAGAGATAGTTTAAAGAGAAATAGTTTAAGGTAAGATTCTTCTTGTTTGTAGATACTTAGTTCTCCAATATGGGTTGTTTATACTAGATATAATAACCCCATGACTTGATGAACTATGTAAAAATTTTCCATCTTCAATTATGATTCCACAATGTCTGTCTTTATGAGATGTCTTAAAAAAGATTATATCCCCAATTTTTTGAAGTTTTTTATCTACTTTTTGTCCTGTTTTTATTTGGTATTTTGTAGTTCTAGGTATTTTTGTTTTAAAGGCATCTTTATATATATGTTGAACTAAAGCAGAACAGTCAACACCTTTAAAATTAGTACCACCATATCTATATGGTGTATTTGCCCATTTTTTGTACTCTTTATATAGAAGTTTAGTTTTATAGTTTTGAGATTTATGAGTAGATGGTTTTTTAATTTTGTGGTAAGTTATAGCATTTGTTTTATCACTTATACATCCACTAAAGATAGTTAAAATGAGTAAGTAAGTTAGTATTTTAAACATTTTAAGATACAGTTTTTATAATTCCATTTGAAAATATAACACCATCTATACTAAGTAGTGCCATCTCTTCAATCTCACTTTCATTTTCAATACGAACTAGAATCTTAGCATCAAAAAGGTAGTTATTTGCTATATCTTGTGCTGTTTTAGCTAGTGTTTTATCTACCACTATAAAAGAACCACCTAATTCACTAGCATATATAATCTCTGTTATATTTTTTACACTTAGTGAAAAAAGAATTTCGTTAGAGTTTAAATGTTCTATAATATCTAGGTTTTGTTCACTAAACTCTAAAAATATAACAGAAGATGATGGTGTGTTTAGTACAGCGTCTATATTTTCTATATGGTAAAATGGTTCACTTTTTATGAATCTATGACCAAAAATAAACATATTAATCCTTTATAAGCACTCTTTAGAACAGTAGTATTTACCATTACTAAGTATAGAATCTTCTATCTCAGCATAAGTTCCACACTTACTACATTCAATCATCTCACTTGTCTCAGTAGAATCTTTTTTTAGTGGTTTTTTCTTTATAAGGAAAAAATATACAATACCAATAACAGCAATTAATAGCAGAATCTTAAGAATCATTTTTATAACCCTCTAGTAGTAAATAGTGTCTATTTTTAGTTTTAATGATTTTATGTTTAATATCTTTAGATACTTCATCATAAACTTTTTCACCTTTATAAAAGAGTAGTAAAGAATTTTCATCTCTATGATTTTTACTTAGTTCCAAAAGCATATTTGTATCTGTTACAGCTCTTGATGTAACTATGTCAAAAACTTGTTTTGGCATATCTTCAACTCTTTTTTTTACAACTGTAACATTTTCTAAACCTAAATCAGCTTTTATAAATTGTAAAAATGAAGCTCTCTTTTTTAATGGTTCAACTAAAGTTACCTTTGTATCTTCAAGAGCAATAGCTAGAATCATACCAGGGAATCCAGCACCAGTACCAATGTCTAAGAGGGTATCTTTTTTTGGTAAAAAACTAACAGGATATAAAGCATCAAATATAAAATCATCAATCATATCTTCATTTTTAGCACCAGTTATGTTATGGATTTTATTCCACTTCATAAGATTCTCTTTATATTTTTGTATATTAAAAAAGAAGTTGTCTGGTACTTCAATATTTTCGTTTAATATTCTACTCTTTAAATCCAAGATATTTTCCTTATGAAAATAGTTTTTTCATAGCTGAAAAAAAGATTTTAAATAAACCTTTATTTCCAACAACACTATCTATATAATCATCATAGTTAGTATTTTTTTCATCTAAAAATTCACGAAGAAATTTTTCACTCTCTTTCATTCCACCATCTTTTTCTAAGGCTAAAAGTTTTTGGTAAATTGGTTCCATTGTATCTATAACATTTTGAGGTGCTGCTTTTCTAAATGCTGTATATGAGATAATATCATTAGTTATAGAATCCATTTTTGGTTCAAAGTCCGTAATAACCCAGTAGTAACTACCATCTTTAGTAAGATTTTTTACAACAGCTATAAAGTTTTTTCCTTTAGAAATTCTGTCCCACATCATTTTAAATGCTAGTTTTGGCATATCTGGATGTCTTATAATATTATGAGGTGCTCCAATAAGTTCTTCCTCTTTATACCCAGAGATTTCTGTGAAATAATCATTTCCATACTCTATAATTCCCTCAGCATCTGTTTTTGAAACTATGTATCTTTTAGGGTTAATCTTAATCTCATTTTTTGTAGGTTTAGGTCTAGCCACTTTAAATCTCCTCCTCTATAGATTCCTCATTATGTAATGGTTTCATAGCTGGAAATAGTAAAACATCTCTAATACTATGCTCATTAGTTAAAAGCATAACAAGTCTATCTATCCCTATACCTTGTCCAGCAGTTGGTGCCATACCATAGCTTAATGCGTCTATGAAATCTTCATCCATCTCATGAGCTTCATCATCACCAGCATCTTTAGCTTCAACTTGACCTTTAAATCTTTCATATTGGTCAATAGGGTCATTTAACTCACTAAAAGCATTAGCAATTTCACGACCAGCAATGAAAAGCTCAAATCTTTCAGTAATAGCTGGGTTATTGTCATCTCTTCTAGCTAGTGGCGATATCTCAACAGGGTACTCTGTAATAAATGTTGGATTTATAAGTTTTTCTTCAACAAACTCATCAAAAAGTTCACCTTGAAGTTGACCTAAGTTCATACCTGGTTTAACAGTGATATTTTGAGTTTTTAAATACTCTACAATTTTTTCTTTGTCGTTAGTTATCTCTGCTGGAACACCACCAATAGTAGTTAAAGATTCAATTAGAGGAATCTCACTAAATTGCTCAAAATCAACTTCCATATCACCATAAGGTAAAATAGTTGGTAGATTTAAATGTTCAAAAAGGTATTTGAAATACTCTTTTGTAATCTCAATTAAATCTTTGTAAGTTTTATAAGCCCAATAAAATTCAATAGATGTAAATTCAGGATTATGTGTAGCATCCATCCCTTCATTTCTAAAGTTTCTATTTATTTCAAAAACTGCTTCAAACCCACCAACAATAAGTCTTTTTAGGTAAAGTTCAGGAGCAATTCTTAAAAATCTATCTATACCTAAAGCATTATGATGTGTAACGAATGGTTTGGCATTTGCTCCACCAGCAATAGGGTGCATCATAGGAGTTTCAACTTCTAAGAATCCTTTATCTTCAAAGAATCTTCTAGTTAATGAGATAACTTTAGATCTTATTTGAAATGTTTTTCTAACATCAGCATTCATAATAAGGTCTAGGTATCTTTTTCTATAACGAATCTCTTTATCTGTTATACCATGAAATTTTTCTGGTAATGGAGAGATAGCTTTTGTAAGAAGTTTAAATTCTGAAGTATGAAGTGAAAGTTCCCCTTTACCTGTTACAAAAGGGTAACCACTAACTTCTACAATATCACCAACTTCAATAAGTTTTTTAAATATAGTGTTGTAAAAACCTTCAGGAAGATTGTCTCTTGTTATGTAGATTTGAAGTATTCCACTCTCATCTTCTAGTTGAAAGAAACTAGCTTTACCCATAATTCTTAAAAGTTTAATTCTTCCACTTACTGTATAGTGACGATGTTCATCTCTTTTATCCTCTTTTTCAAAAATATCAGAGTTTACATTTTTGTATTTTTCTACAGTTGTATTTCTTTTTGATTCATTAGAATAAGGGTTAATACCATTCTCTTTAAGTTGTTGTGATTTCTCAATTCTTTGTTGGATAAGTTTATTTTCAAAAGCCATTTTATTTCCTTTAGTTTAATTATTACAGTTTTTACAAGTTCCATATATTTGCATAGAGTGGCTTTTCATTGTAAAACCAAACTCCTTTGCTATTATATGTTGCCTTTTTTCTATCTCTTCATCTACAAATTCTGTGATACTTCCACAAATTGTACATATCATATGGTCATGATGTTCTTTTGTCCCAAGCTCATACTTTTTTCCAGCTGAACCAAAAGATAGTGAAGTTACCATATTTGAATCTTCAAGTAAAACTAATGTTCTGTAAACAGTAGCAATTCCAGTTTTTAGATTTGGAAACTTTTCTTGAATTAGTTTATGTAAAGATTCAGGAGTTAGATGTTCATTTGAAGCATAAAGTGTTTCAAGTATAGCTTCTCTTTGAACAGTGAATTTTAAATTATTTTCTTTTAAAATATTTTTAAAATCAGATAATAGTTGTTCATATTCAACTATTTTATCATTAAAGTCTTTTATTTGAGACATTTATCTCTCCTCATTAGAGTTTTTCAGCTGATTAGGCATAACCTCTTCAATATGTTTTTTTGTTTCTTCTATGATTTTTTTAGTAGATGAACTTAATGATGAAACAGTTTTATCAGTAGTACTTTCAATTTTATCTGTAATTTCAACAGGGTCTAATTTCATAATTACTCCACCAGTTTCAACTAAAATAGGAAACAATATACTTGTAGATAAATTTTCATCAATAGTTGATTTTATAGCTTTAAGATTGTAAACTGAATGAGCTATAACAGCAGCAATTAGAAAAAATTTACTTGCTCCAAATATAAAACCAAAGATTCTATCCAATATACCTAGTCCACTCATAGCACTTAGTTTTTTGAAAATTTGCCCAACTACAACCATAAATAACCAAAAAACAGCTAATGTTGTTAAAAAACCAGTAAAGTTAATAGCAGAAGTGTTTTCAAATTTGAAAATCATATCACTCATCACTTGCCCAACTTGATTCCCAACTCTTGAAGCTATAAATATACCACCAATAATCCCAATTAGTCCAAAAATCTCTTTAAAGAATCCATTTAAAATTCCCTTTAGACCAAGTAAGAGTATGAATACAGAGGCTACAATATCAAAATAGTTAAATTCCATTAGTTTTCCAGTATATATAATTTGTGGAATTATACTAATTTAAGCATAAAAAAAGCTTTTATAGTATTTAGTTATATGTTTTTTAGTTCTTTTTAGATAATATTTCAAAAATTATTAAATGAAGGCCTTATTATGAGTATATGGAGTCCATCAAGTTGGAGAGAAAAACCAATTTTACAACAACCAACTTATCCAAATCAAGATGAGTTAAATAAAGTTCTTTCTGAATTAAAAAATTTCCCACCACTTGTTTTTGCTGGTGAAGCTCGTTCACTTAAAAGCCAGTTAGCAAATGTAGCTAATGGAAAAGCTTTTTTACTTCAAGGTGGGGATTGTGCTGAAAGTTTTAGTGAGTTTCATGCTGACAATATAAAAGATAGTTTCAAAGCTATGATGCAGATGGCAGTTGTTATGACTTATGCTGGTGGTTTACCAGTTGTAAAAGTTGGTCGTATGGCTGGTCAATTTGCTAAACCTCGTTCAAGTAATACAGAAACATTTGATGGTGTTGAGTTAGATTCTTATCGTGGTGATATTATAAATGGTGTTGAGTTTACTAAAGAAGCTCGTGTTCCAGACCCTAGAAGAATGGTTCAAGCTTATAACCAAGCATCATCTACACTAAATTTACTTCGTGCTTTTGCATCTGGTGGTTTAGCAGATTTACATAGAGTTCACCAATGGACACAAGATTTTGCTCATAGAGGTGCTGTTACTGAGAAGTATGAAGCACTTGCTGAAGAGATAGGTAAATCTTTAAAATTTATGGAAGCTTGTGGTGTTACATCTAAAACATATAGAACATTAAGAGAAACAGACTTTTTTACATCTCATGAAGCTCTTTTACTACCTTATGAGGAAGCATTTACAAGAGAAGATTCTATAACAGGTGATTGGTATGATACATCTGCTCATATGTTATGGATAGGTGATAGAACTCGTCAACTTGATGGCGCTCATGTTGAGTATTTAAGAGGTGTTAAGAATCCTATAGGTGTTAAAGCTGGACCATCTATGGACCCTGAAGACTTAGTAAAACTTTGTACAACACTGAATCCTGAAAATGAAGCTGGTCGTTTAAATGTTATAGTTAGAATGGGTGCTGGAAAAGTTGGTGATGGTCTTCCTTCTCTAATTAAAGCTGTTGAGAGAGAAGGTTTAAATATTGTGTGGTCTTGTGACCCAATGCATGGTAATACAATTAAATCATCAAACAACTACAAAACTCGTCCAGTAGATTCTATACTTAGAGAGATGAAAGAGTTTTTTCAAGTTCACAAAGCTGAGGGAACTTTTGGTGGTGGTGTTCATTTAGAGATGACAGGTAAAAATGTTACTGAGTGTATTGGTGGTAGTTTTACTGTAACTGAAGAGGATTTGTCTTCCCGTTATCATACACATTGTGATCCTCGTCTTAATGCTGACCAATCTTTAGAATTAGCATTTTTAATTGCCGATTCTTTAAAAGAGGGTCAAAAATAAAACTAATTTTAGTTTTATAAAACCTTATGAAAAATGAAGATTTAAAAACAAGAGACTTGGATGTTTTATGGCATCCTTGTACTCAGATGAAAGACCACGAAACACTTCCCCTTATTCCCATTAAAAAAGCTCATGGAATCTACATTGAAGATTTTGAAGGTAACCAATATATAGATGCCATTAGTAGTTGGTGGGTAAATATGTTTGGGCATACTAATTCATATATTAACTCAAAAATAGTGGAACAATTAAATACTTTGGAGCATGTTATCTTAGCTGGTTTTACTCACGAACAAGTTGTAAAACTTTCTGAAAGATTAGTAAAACTTACACCTGCTGGTTTAGATAAATGTTTCTATTCAGATAATGGCTCTAGTGCTGTTGAGGTTGCTTTAAAGATGAGTTACCATGCTCATCTAAATGATGGTAAAAAAAATAAAAATATTTTTGTTTCTCTTACTAACTCTTACCATGGTGAAACTATTGGGGCTTTAAGTGTTGGTGATGTTGAACTTTATAAAGATACTTATGAACCACTTTTACTAAAAACTTTACAAACACCAGTTCCTAAAGATATGAGTATAGAATCTGCTAAAGAATCGGCAGATGAATTTGAAAAACTTTGTAGAGAGAGAGCAGATGAGATAAGTGCTATTATAGTTGAACCTCTTATTCAAGGTGCTGGTTCTATGCATATGTATAATGCTGAGTATTTAGTTCTAATTCGTGAGATTTGTAACCGTTATAATGTTCATCTTATAGCTGATGAGGTTATGGTTGGTTTTGGTAGAACGGGTGAACTTTTTGCTTGTGAAAAAGCTAAAATAACTCCAGATTTTATAGTTCTTTCTAAAGGTTTAACAGGTGGTTACCTTCCTCTTTCTGTAGTTCTTACAAGTGATGAGATTTATGCTAAGTTTTATTGTGATTATAACGAACATAAAGCATTTTTACATTCACACTCTTATACGGGAAATGCTTTAGCTTGTTCTGCTGCGAATGCTACACTTGATATTTTTGAAAATGAAAATATTATAGAAAAAAATAGAAAAACTTCAAAATATATGGGTGAAAAGCTTAAAAAGTTTTTAGAGTTAGAAAATGTAGAATCTATAAGACAGACGGGAATGGTTTGTGCGATTGACCTTAAAGGTTATAAAAGTGAGGAGAGAATAGGGCTAAAGGTTTACCAATTTGGGCTTAAAAATGGTGTACTTTTAAGACCTCTAGGAAGTGTAATCTACTTTATGCCACCATATATAATTACTAAAGATGAGTGTGATAAGATGATGGATGTAGCTTATGATGCTATAAAATCTTTACTCTGAAAATAGTCTATCTGTACTGTTATCTATCATTAGTAATCTACAACTTTTTTCTAAAATAGAGAGTTTCTTCGCCATCTCGTGAAGATCTCTATTATAGCTATAAACTCCATACCCTTTTATAACCATAATATCTGTTTTTTTAGTTTGGAAATAGTAAGCAATCTCACTTTCTGCTCTATCGTACCAATCTTCAAATTGTTTAGGATTTACAATTTCAATAGAACCTAACTCCTTAAAACCAAAATAATCTTTAGGGGTAATTATGTTGTGTTCCAATGAGTAGGCAGTTGTAAATGGTGGCATTGTAAATGTTATAAATTTAGCATCAGAGATTTGTGAGTATATGTTAAAATGGATGTTCGAATCTATACTAGCTTGTTTCCAACGGTAATCTTTTTTATAATATAACTCAATTAAAGAACTGCTAGTAATATCATCAAAAACAGCTTCTTTAGTATTTATAAGAAAACGGTTAGATTCTGTTTTAGCAGATATAGAACCGTGATAGATTCCAAAAAAATCTTTTCTAAACATAGATAATGATAAGTTTGATAATTTTTCATTTAATAGTTCTCTATTCATCTTTACCTCAAATTTTTTCTTTAAAAGTTTAACATAAAATCACTTTGATTTGTTTATGAAATAAACAGCAATTATACTAATAATTCCACCAAATAGTATATGCGTTTCAACTTTCTCATCTAAAACAATCCAAGCGACTAAAATTGAAAAAAGTGGAACAAGAAACATAAACGAGCTACTTTTCTCACTTCCTAATTTTCCTGAAGCTACAAAAAATATAGTTGTAGCAACAGTTTGACCAAAAATAGCTAAGTAAAGTAAAGCAGACCAAAATTTAATACCTTCATTAAACACTAACAATATATTAGAATTGTAGCTATATATAAAAGTTGCTATTGTAGCTATGACAGAGATGTAAAAAGAGTAGTGAATTGGGTTTATATGTTTTTGTGAATGTTGAGAAAGCATTGTTACTCCAGCCCAACTTATGGCACAAAGTAAAAAGTAGATATTTGAACTATTGAAAAATAGAGTTAAATCATTTAATTGTAATAAAATTACACCTCCAATAGTACCAATAAGTAAACCAAAATATTGGATATTTAGAAGTTTTTTTCTAAATATAATAGCAACAAGTAAAAAGGTCATAACAGGTGTTAATGTTGTTATTATAACCCCACTAGAACTAGCCATAGCAGACTTAACTCCATAAAAAGAAAATACCATAAAAAGTATATTTAATACAGAACTAGAAGATATAAATATGAGTGAATTTCTGTCTATTTTTAGAGGCTTTTTTAAAAAAATGAGTATAGGTATAAAAGATATGCTCATAATTAAAAATCTCCAAAAAATTATAACATCCATAGGGATATTTGGAGTTATGATTTTTAAAGCAGTCCATCCAGCACCCCAAAGAAACATTGCTAATATTAGCATATAGGTAAAATTAAGTTTATTCATTATTAATTCCTTAAATTGGAAGCTTATTATATTCAATTAATAATCTTAAAGCAAAATAAAAGCCATTTTTAAGTAGAATTCAAGAATTAAATATAGGGGTGTATCGATGACTAAAAAACGAGTATTAGTTAAGTTTTCAGGTGAAGCTTTAGCAGGTGAAGCAGGTCATGGTATTGACACACAAATTTTAAAATATATTGCTCAAGAGATAAAATCTCTTGTAAATAATGATATTGAAGTTGGTATTGTTATTGGTGGTGGTAATATTATTCGTGGTGTTACTGCTGCTAAAGATGGAATTATTAAAAGAACAAGTGGTGATTATATGGGTATGTTAGCAACTGTTATAAATGGTGTTGCTATGCAAGAAGCTTGTGAGTATGCTGGACTTGAAGTTCGTATGCAAACTGCTATTAAAATGGAGCAGATTGCTGAACCATATATTAACCGTAAAGCTGTTCGCCATTTAGAGAAGGGTCGTGTTGTGATTTTCGCAGCTGGAACAGGTAACCCTTTCTTCACAACAGATACTGCTGCTACTCTTAGAGCAGTTGAAATCGGTGCTGAAGTTATTATTAAAGCAACTAAAGTTGATGGTGTTTATGATAAAGACCCAATAAAATTTAGTGATGCGGTTAAGTTGTCTGAATTAACTTATGAACAAGCTCTTAAAGACCATATTAAGGTTATGGATGACACTTCTATTGCTTTAGCAAAAGATAACTCTTTACCAATTATAGTTTGTGATATGTCAGTAAAAGGTAATATTTTAGATATTCTAAATGGAAATATGGACAATTGTTCAATTGTAAAATAGTAGTAAATTAAAAAAGGAAATAAAATGAGAACAGAAGAATTAACAGCAAAAATTTTAACAAATAACCCGAATATAGACCGTTATCAATTAGCTATAGCAGTATCTACTAGATGTGATGAACTTTTAAATGGAGCTCCAAGTAGATTAAATGTAGATACAAAAAGTGTTAAAGCTGCTGATATAGCTTTAATGGAAATTTCTGAAGGTCTTGTTGTAGTAAAAGGCTTTATTGATATAGAAAAGTAGTCTATTTTGGGTCTGAATCATATTGATATTGAAAAATTAAAACATAGGCATGATATTGATTCAGCATCTACATATCTTTTTTCACAGATAGAAGCTTCTCCTACTCTAAAAAAAGCTTTAGAGTACTCAAAAGAGGCTCATAAAACTCAATTTAGAAAAAGTGGTGAACCTTATATAATTCATCCTATCTTAGTAGCTGGTATAGTTTCATCTATAACAGCAGATGAATCTATGGCTATCGCTGCTCTTTTACATGATGTTGTTGAAGATACAGATATAACTATTGAAGAGATTTTAGAACTTTTTGGCAAAGATGTTGCTCATTTAGTTGAGGGACTTACAAAGATTGATACTCTTCGAGATTCTGAACTAAATTTAACAAAATCAAATGACAAACTTGTTGTTTCAGCTTTATCCTTTAGAAAAATGCTTTTAGCTAGTATTGAAGATGTAAGGGTTTTAGTTGTAAAACTTTGTGATAGACTTCACAATATGCTCACATTAGATGCTCTCCCTAAACATAAACAGTTAAGAATTTCAGAAGAAACTTTAGTTGTATATGCTCCTATTGCTCATAGACTAGGAATCTCATTTTTAAAAAATATCTTAGAAGATTTAAGTTTTGGATATCTTTTTAAAGAGGAGAAACATCATATAGATAATTATTTAGATAGTAATTATCATGCCATAGAACAAAAACTTCATGATTTCAAAGAAACAATTACAAAAACTTTAGTAAAAAATGGTTTTTGTGAAGATGAATTTGAGATATTGAGTCGAGTAAAACATAGATATTCTATATATTTAAAAATGCAGAGAAAAGGTGTCTCTATAGATGAGGTACTAGACCTTCTTGCTATTAGAATCTTAGTAGCTGACCCTGTAAAATGTTATAAAATTCTTGGTTTAATACATCTTAATTTTCAACCACTATCTTCAAGGTTTAAAGATTATATTGCCATTGCTAAAGATAATGGATACCAAACTATCCATACAACAGTTTTTTCAAAAACAGCTATTTTTGAAGTTCAAATAAGAACTTTTGATATGCATAAAACTGCTGAATTAGGTGTTGCTGCTCATTGGAAATATAAGAAAGTAGATGACACTCATATAAAACTTGATTGGTTAGATAATTTACAATACCAAAACGAATCAGTTGAAGATTTTTATGCTCTAATTAAAAATGATTTGTATAGTGAAGATATATCTATCTTTTCACCTAAAGGTGATGCTTTCACGCTCCCTCGTGGAGCTGTTGTTTTGGATTATGCTTATGCTATCCATTCCGAAGTTGGAAATAAAGCTATATCTGGTCTTATCAATAAATCAAAAGTTTCACTTTTAACAGAGTTACAAAATGGAGATATTGTTAAGGTAAATACAGCTGATGAAATTTTAACTAGATGTAGTTGGATAGATGCAGTAAAAACTTCAAAAGCAAAAACAAATATGAAGTTAAATTGTAACAATAGAATTAAAGATATAAACATTAAATCTAGTATTAATATAGTAGCAACAGCGATGAACCTAAATAGTTCTCGTATTGAAGAGTGGTTAGATGAAAATAATTACGAAAAGAAAGCAAATATACCTTGTGATGTTATATATTTAAAAGATGTAATATCTAAATATACTACTCAAATAAGTAAAAATAGTAGATTTAAAGGTTTCTTATCTAAACATAGATTTAAACTAAAAAAGTATAAAATTAGTGGTTTAGAGATATATACTACAACAAATGTTAATAATGTTGTATTTGATTATTGTTGTCATCCGAAATCTGGTGATGAAATAGTTGCCTTTTTAGATAAATCAAAAGTTACTGTTCATCATAAAATGTGTAAACAAGCCTCAAGTATGATTGATGCTCATGAAAAAATGGTATTTGTCAAATGGGAAAAACAAAATATTTATAAATATCATCTAATCGCATCTTTACATAATGAAAAAGGTGCTTTAGCTGAATTCTTAACTTATTTAGTTAAATTAAATATAGATATATCTTCTATTGAACTTGGTAAAGATGATGTTGAGTATATAAAATATTGTGAACTTGAATTTGAATCTAGAGAGGGAAACCTCAATTTATTGAAAACAAGTATAGAACAAAAAATAAAAGTTATTCATCTTAATAGAAAAGATGATGCTTATAAAAATTAAAATGAAGAGAGAAAAATGTTAGAAGAAGCTTTAAAAGAGATAGCTAGAGGTAGTGCTGAAATTATTGACAATGAAAGAGTTGAAAAACTTTTAAAAGCATATTTTGAAGAGGGTAAAAACTATACTGTAAAATGTGGTTTTGACCCAACTGCTCCAGATTTACATTTAGGGCATACAGTTCTTTTACAAAAACTTGCTACATTTCAAAAATATGGAGCGATAGTTCAGTTTTTAATTGGTGATTTTACTGCTACTATTGGTGACCCTACTGGTAAAAGTGCTACAAGAAAAGTTTTAACACAAGAGGATATTAAGAAAAATATATCATCTTATACTACTCAAGCATTTAAAATTTTAGATGAGACTAAAACAGAGATTGTTTACAACAATGATTGGTTAGAGAAACTTGGTGCTATTGGTATGTTAGAGTTATCTTCAACACTTACTGTTGCTAGAATGTTGGAGAGAGATGATTTTTCTAAAAGATTTGCTTCTCAAACACCTATTGCTGTAAGTGAATTTATGTACCCACTTTTACAAGGTTACGATTCTGTTCATCTTAAAAGCGATGTAGAGATTGGTGGAACTGACCAAAAATTTAATCTTTTAATGGGTCGTCAACTTCAAAAAATTTATGATGTAAAAAAACAACAAGCTGTTTTAATGATGCCTATTTTAGAAGGTCTTGATGGTGTTGCTAAGATGAGTAAATCTTTAAATAACTACATTGGTGTAACAGATGCTCCAAACGATATGTTTGGTAAAGTTTTAAGTATCTCTGATGATTTAATGTGGAGATTCTATGAGCTTTTAAGTGACAAAAGTTTAGCTGAAATAGCAGAGTTGAAATCTGGTGTTGAAGATGGTTCACTACATCCTAAAAAAGTTAAAGAAGATTTAGCTTTAGAAATTGTAGAGAGATTTCATTCAAAAGAGTTAGCAGATGGAGCAAAAGCTGAGTTTGAAAAAGTTCACGCAAAAAGCCAAATTCCAACAGATATAGCTGAATTTTCTTGTGATGGAGAGGTTTGGATAGCTAAAGCATTGGTAGATTGTAACATTGAGCCATCAACTTCTCAAGCTAGAAGAGATATTAAGCAAGGTGCTGTTAAAATAAACCAAGAAAAAATTTCAGATATGCAACTACAATTATCAGCTGGGAATTATGTACTTCAAGTTGGAAAAAGAAAATTTGCAAAGTTAAAGGTTAATTAAATGAGTTTTAAATCATTACAAATTGGAAAATATCTTATAGAGAAACCTATTGTTCAAGGTGGAATGGGTGTTGGAATTAGTTGGGATAAACTAGCTGGAAATGTTTCAAAAGAGGGTGGTTTAGGTGTAATAAGTGCTGTTGGTACTGGTTACTACAGTAACAAAGAGTTTGCTAAAAAACTTGTTTCAGATAGACCACAAAGTGAAGCAAACTTTTACTCACCAGAAGCATTACATAAAATCATCTCAAATGCTCGTGAAATTTGTGGTGATAAACCTCTAGCTGTAAATATATTATACGCTATGAACGATTATGGTCGTGTAGTAAAAGATGCTTGTGAAGCTGGAGCAAATATTATCATTACTGGTGCTGGACTTCCAACAAATATGCCAGAGTTTACAGAGGGTTTTCCTGATGTAGCACTTGTTCCTATTGTTTCTTCTGCTAAAGCTCTTAAAATCATCTGTAAAAGATGGAAAAAAAGATATGATAGAGTTCCTGATGCTGTAATAGTTGAAGGTCCAAAATCTGGTGGTCACCAAGGTTTTAGCTATGAAGATTGTAAAAAAGAGGAGAACCAACTAGAAAATATTGTTGCTCCTGTTGTTGAAGAGGCTAAAGTTTGGGGTGGTATCCCTGTTATAGCTGCTGGTGGTGTTTGGGATAAAAATGATATTGAAGAGATGATAGCACTAGGTGCTTCAGCTGTTCAGATGGGTACTCGTTTTATTGGAACTCACGAATGTGATGCTCATGATAACTTTAAGAAAGTTCTTATAAATGCTAAAAAAGAGGATATTCAGCTTATGAGTTCCCCTGTTGGTTATCCAGCACAAGGTGTTGTTACAAACTTAACACATTTAGTTGCTAAAAGAGAGGGTCCTGCTATAAAATGTATCTCAAATTGTGTGTCTCCATGTAAGCGTGGTATTGAAGCAAAAGAGGTTGGTTTTTGTATAGCAGATAGACTTAGTGATGCTTTTTTAGGTAACTTAGAAACTGGTTTATTTTTCTCTGGAACGAATGGTTATAGACTAGATAAACTTATCTCTGTAAAAGAGTTAATGACTAAACTTACAGAGGGCGAATAGTATATTTATGGTTCGCTTTTTTTCATTACTTTTTATTTTAGTATTAACTTTGAGTGCTTTAAGTGATTCGCAGACTTTAAAAAGGGCTAATTTACTTATGAAAGGTGGAAGTAAAAGTGAACAATTTCGTGCTTATAACGACTATAAAAACTTATATCTTAAAGCTATAATTTCTGAAAATTTTAAACTAAGAAAAGATGCTTTAAAAGGTATAGTGTCAAGTGGAAATAAATTACATATAGATATATCCAAATATAAAACAGAATTAAGGTCTTATAAAAATTATAAAAAAACAGTTAAGAAAGTAAGATTGTCTCAACCTAAATATAAAACTTCAATAAAAAAAGTAAAAAAACCTAGAGTTAAATCATCAAATAATATTAAATCTATAGAGTGGATAGAAAAAGATAAACTTATTTTATCTTTTGAAAAAAAAATAGAACAAAAAAAAATAAATTATTTTAAAATTATAGATTCTAAAAAAAATAAATATAGATATGTATTTGATATACATACTTCAATACCAAAAAGCTTAAAAAATATAAAACATAAAAAAATAGATAAAATAAAAATAGCGCAATATAAATTAAATACAGTTAGAATTGTTTTTGAAAATAGTAGAAAAATTAATTTAAGGTTTAAAATAGATTCAAATAAATTAATTATAACTTTGAAAACTACTGCTAAAAAAGTTGTTAAAAATAAAAAATTTGTAGATAAAAAAATATCTCCATTAAGATTAGATAGAGATAAAGTTATAGTTATAGACACTGGACATGGTGGAAAAGACCCAGGAGCAATAGGCTATAAGGGTTATAGAGAAAAAGTGATTGTTTTACAAATTGGTACAAAGTTAAAAAATATTTTAAAATCTCGAGGGTATAAAGTATATATGACAAGATACTCAGATAAATTTGTAAAATTAAGTAATAGAACAAAATATGCCAATAGAAAAAATGCTGATATTTTTATTAGTATTCATGCCAATGCTGTTCCTAAAAACAAGGCTAAAAAAGTTTGTGGTGTAGAGTGCTATTTTTTATCTAAATCTAGAACTAGCAGAGCTAAAAGAGTTGCTGCTAAAGAAAATTCAGCAGATTTAAGCGATATGAATTTTTATGGAAAAGAGAGTTTTTTAAATACTTTAAGTTCACATAACATAGTAGCATCAAATAAATTGGCTATTGACTTACAACGGGGGATGTTAGGTACTCTTAAAAAAAGTTATTCTGATGTTACTGATGGTGGAGTTAGAGAAGGTCCATTTTGGGTTCTAGTTGGTGCTGGTATGCCATCTGTTTTAGTTGAAGTTGGATTTGTTACTAATCCTAAAGAGGCAAAAAGATTGGTAAATAAAAAATATCAAGAAAAATTAGCACATGGTTTAGCTGATGGTATTGAAAGATACTTTATAAACAATTAATATGAAAAAAATTATTTTATCTCTACTTATTTTTACAAATGTTTTTGCTATTGAAAGTGATGAAAGAAAAAGAGATTATATAGCTAAATTTGTACCTAAACATATGAGTGTAAAAACTAAAAAAGACAGATTTTATTACCTTTTAGTACCTGCTATTTATAATGTTTATAATGAATTATATTTTAAATATAAAAGTACCGAATATAACCTTTTTAATAATGTAAATAAAAAAGAGATAGCTAGTTTAAAAAAAAGATATAAAGTAAATAGTGACGAAGATTTACTAAAAGCATTAAAACCACATCCTATAAGTATAACATTAGCTCAAGCTTCAATGGAAAGTGCTTGGGCAACATCAAGATTCTTTGTAGAAGCCAATAATGTTTTTGGTATGTGGAGTTCAAAACGTGGTGAAAAAAGAATCTCTGCTAATGTAAAACGAGCTGGAAATAGAACTATATGGTTAAGAAAATTTGACACTATTGAAGATAGTATAAGAGCATATTATTTTTTACTTGCTACTGGTAAGGCGTTTAAAGGTTTTTGTAATTTGAAAATGAAAACAGATAATCCTCATAAATTAGTAAAAAAACTTGATAAATACTCAGAAATTGGTGATAAATATGCTAAAGAACTAAGTGGTATAATTAGATACAATAAACTTCAAAAGTATGATATAAAATAGAGAAGTAAAGAACTTCTCTATGGTTTAAGATTCTAAAGCTTCTTTCATATCTTCTATTAAATCTTTAGAAGATTCTAATCCACAAGAGATTCTAATAAGCCCAGCAGGAACACCACAAGCTATTAGCTCTTCTTGATTTAATTGTTGGTGGGTTGTTGAAGCAGGGTGAGTTATGATAGACTTAGAGTCGCCTATGTTTACAACTAAAGAGTAAAGTTTAGTAGCATTTACCACTTTCATAGCAACTTCAAGAGATTCTAATTCAAAACTTAAAAGTCCAGAACAAGCCCCATTTTCAAAATATTTTTGAGCATTCTCATAGTTTAAGTTACTTTTTAATCCAGGGTAATTTACTTTTTTAACCTTAGGATGAGATTCTAAAAACTCAGCTAACTCTAAAGCATTTTTAGAGTGTTCTCTCATACGGAGTGAAAGGTGTTCCAAGCCTTGAATAAATAACCAAGAGTTAAATGGTGATGAAACAGCACCTAAATCACGAAGAAGAGAAAGTCTAGCACGGAGTGTAAAAGGTGGTAAATTTGTCTCTACATAAACTAAGCCGTGGTAAGATGGGTCAGGTTCATTGAAGTGTGGGTATCTAGGATTCCCTTTTAATTTCTCTAAAAGATTTTTTCTCTCAACTAAAATCCCACCAATAGCAAGACCTTGTCCAGTTGTGTATTTTGAAGCACTATGAACTGTAACATCAGCCCCAAACTCAAAAGGGCGACATAAAATAGGTGTTGCTACTGTATTATCTACAACTGTTAAGATTCTGTGCTTGTTAGCAATAGTTGTTATAGCTTCAATATCTGCCACATCAATACTAGGGTTTGTTAATGATTCGAAAAATATAACTTTTGTTTTATTATCTACTAAGTTTTCTATTTCAGATGGGTTGTGAACATCAAAGAATCTTGCTTCTATTCCAAACCTTTTAAGTGTATGGGTATTTAAAGTTAAACTTCCACCATAAAGTTGTTTAGCACAAACTATGTTATCTCCAGCTTCAGCAGAGTTTACTATGGCAAAAAATATAGCACTCATACCACTTGAGGTAGCAATAGCAGATTCACCACCCTCTAACTCAGCAAATCTTTTTTCAAATACATCTGTTGTAGGGTTGTTTAAACGAGTGTAGATATTTCCTAACTCTTTAAGGGCAAATAGATTCGCAGCATGTTCAACATCACGAAACTCATAAGCTGTACTCATATAGATAGGAACAGCCATAGTTCCTTGTGAATCTTTGTCATACCCAAAATGTAAAGCTTTTGTTTGTTGTTCCATAGTTACTACCTCAATATAAATTATAAAATTGAGTTTATCTAAAATAATTTAATGAAACAAGAGGGATAGAAACTAATTATACTTTTATAAAATACCTAAAGTTCTAAAAATTTTCTAGCTTCCTCTTTTACTTGTTTATCTATTCTTGTAGGTTCAAGCACTTTTATAAATGGTATCCAAGATTTTACTATAGGTATAATTTCCCAATCACTAGTAGCCATCACAGAGATAATTAGTTTATCATTATCTTCTCTTATTATCTTTTGAGTTGTACTTATAGGCTTTTGTTTAAAAAAATTTGATACATGATTATCTATTTGCATAATTACCTCAAAAGGCTCATTATCACTAAACCATATTGATATAGCATTATTGAGAATTTTTTCTATTTTTTCAGATACTTTAAATGTAGTTTTATAAGTTTTTAAAAGTGTAATATTTTTAAAAGTGTAGCTTTTTAGTTTATTATTTATATCTGTTGCTACTAGATACCAAATACCTTCAAAATTTACTATTTTTATAGGATTTATCTTCATAGTTTTATTATCTTTATATTTAATAAGAACTGGATGTTGCTCAAGTATTACATTTTCAAAAGCTATCATACTGTCGAAGTCTTGAGTTATATCTTCCATATTTAACTTTGTAAAAATTGGACTATATTTTCTGTTTTTTAGTTTATTTAGCATTTTTGATGTTTGAGTATGAAAACTTTCTCCTAAATTCATACTAAATGTTTCTAGTATGTCAAGTATAACACTATCTTTTATATTGATAGTTTTATCTAGTTTAAAATCCTTTTCCATTTGCCAATATTTAGCTTCATAATATATAGGAAAGTTCATAAGTCGTTCTTTAAAATCTCTCTGTATTGTTCTTAAACTAACATTATATTCTTTTACTAAATCTTTTGGTTGAAGTTTTTCACCTTGGTATAGTCTTGAAAGAATATCTGTAAGTCTTGTAAGCATCTTATCGTAGTCATGTTTCATAAGTAAATTGTACTATTAATATTATTAGGTATATGTAAAAATACGACATAAAGTTGCCTATGTATTATCTTATACTTTTAGCATTAGAGGAGATAGAGTGAAAAGTTTATCTAAAAAAGAGTTTGAGAATGAGTGTAAAAGATTCCAATTTCGTGGAAAGTGTGCAGTTTTATTTAATGAGAAAATGCAAAAAATAAATAGTATAAATTTAGAATATAAAGATAATAATTTATTTAATATTAAAGAACTAGAAGATAATGTATCTAAATATACATCTGGAGTTTTAGTAAATTTTGAAATATCCCCTAAATTTTCTTTTGAAAATGTAGAAAAAGTTATGTGTGAACTACTAAAATATTTACCTGAGTATGTTGATTTGAGTATTACAGCTACTTATGATGAATTGAAAGATATAGACAATGCGAATGTAATGGTGGTTATAAGTAACTCAAGTAAATTAAAAATATTTTTTTCTAAAATATTTAATCTAAAAGGATAAAAAATGCAATTTGTACGAGAAACAAAAAAAACATTAAAAAAAGAACAAACGACAATAATTCAAGAAGCAAAAAGCTTTTTTGAAAAAAATCAACCTTTAGAAAATGAAACTTTTATAGCTGTAAAAGTAAGTTTAGATAAGGATAATAAGCTTAATGTTAATGGTTTTTACTTTGGAAAAAAATTAAGCTTCATAGATATCAAAGCACAAACAGATAGCGATATAAAAGAAGTACATTTAACAAAAGTAATAGATAAAGAATCTATGCTAGATTTTATAGAAAAAAACAATAATGAAAATATTTACTTATTTAAATTACATTTTATAAAATCAGATATGCAAGAAATGGTTAGTTTTTATAGTATGGAACATAAAATAGATTTAACAATTTATCAAGTAGATGGAAAAAGTGAAAAATTACTAGAATCTTTTACAACTCCTTCTGTGAAGCTTGTTTTTCCTCTTGAAATATAGTTTTTTTGTATTTAGTAGTTATATCGAAAAAAGTATAATATTTGGTATGAGTATTTATAAAATAAATTGGTTAATTTTAGTTTTTTGAGAAAAAATGAAAATAATGGCTTTAAGAGGAATTGTAATATTTACAATATTATTAGTCTTTATTGTAATACGGGTATCTCAGATAAAACTATTATTGCCATAGCCAAATAAGTAATCAAAGGATGATTTATGGGCTATCTTTAGCTGTTAGGTTATTGAATTTAGCTATAATCAATAATAGAAAGGATGTAATAAATGTATTTAAATGATTTAAATAAAAATGAAAAAATTGCTTTTTTAAAGTTAGCTTATATGATTGCTTATTCAGATGGTGAATTTTGTGATAATGAAAAAATGGTTATAGGCTCATATTGTAATGAAATGGGAATATCTGACATTGGATTAAATAAGAATGAATCTATTGAAGATATATCAAATGAATTTAAAAGTAGAATATCTAAAAAAATTACAATTTTAGAATTAATGTCAATTATTAATGTAAATTATTAATGTAAATGGAGAGTTTAAAAAAGAAGAAAAAGCAATTATAGATATATTAATGTATAAATTTAGTATAGATGAAAAATATTTAGAAGATGTAAAAAATTGGACTGAATTAATGCTTAGCTTAATAGAGCAAGGCAATAATTTAGTTCAATCATAAAGTGATATATTATGAATGCTACACAAAAAACACTATTAAAAAATGAAATTAAACTTCAGTTATCAAAAGCAAAAATTACAACTGATAATTTACAACAAATTAAAAGAGATGAAAGAGATGATTATATTGAAACTAAATTGTTAGAAGTTAATGATGCTTGTTTAAGATGGGCTTTGAAAAATAATATAGTAACACAAAATGAACTTCAAACAAATAAATTTTACACTGAGAATACTAAATTGGTAGAAATAATAGCTTCTGGAACTTTTTTAACTGGGAGTGGAGTTGCCGCAGCTTCCATTTTTACTACTATTGCCACTTCTACAGTAACTACTTCTGTAGCTGGAACAGGATTAGCAGGATTAGTAAGTAGTAGCACACTTGCAGGTTGGGGATTAGGTAGTGTAGCAACTACTGTTACAACAACAGCTACAGCAATTACAGCTACAACAATCGCAGCTACTGCAGCACCTATAGCATTGGCAGGTGCAGGAATATATGGAGCATTAAAATATAAACAAAATAAACAAAATAAAACGTTAATAGAATATTTTGAAAATGAAAAAAGTAAAATTCTTTCGTTTTATTTCAATAAAATAAATGATATGAAATCTTTAGAGAATAAAAATGGAACATATTGAAGCTGAACATTTAGTATCTCTTAGTGGAAGTGGAATATATTCACATATTGCAAATTCACATCATAGTAAACCATTTCATGATTTTGTTGAAAAAAGTATAAAAAATAATATTGGAAATTTTAAAAATCCATATATGGATATGGATGTAGGTAAATGGCATAGATGGAGACATGGGCATGATTTAATTGATGTTTTGGGTAATGCATCTAATCCATTAGGAAAAGGAAAAGAAGGTTTAGGACACCTAGCAACAGATTTATTTACCAAAGATGGACTACCATTACCAGGTATGAGTAAGGAATATTTGGGTTCAGGTATGGTTAAAACATTAGAAGGCTTAGGTGTAGAAAGACCTATTAAATGGCTTAATATGAATGGTTTTGACCATTTATTTGGTGGAATAAGTTTAGTTGAATCTGGACATGATTTATCTCAAGCCTTATCTACTGAAATTGTTGATTTTACTTGGGAAACTGCTTTTGATACATTTGGTGAGGGGACATTAGAAATATATTTTGGACTACAAACAGCTAATATATGGTTAATCTCATCCGGAGTTACAGAATATATTACTGGTTCAATTATGTTATATAAAGATATAATGAGAGAGGATGAAATATTTATAGAACCTACACTAGCAGAAAAATTAATAGATAATCTTCCAACTCAATCAGAATTAGTTTCTGCTCTTGGATTTTATTTGGCTGCATCAAGTTTAAAAAATTTTATATTATTCTCACGAGGAAATATTACAAAAGATAAATTAGTTAAAAATACTATTACTGATGTATCGATTTCAATTAGTAGTTTTACAATTTCAAAAAGTTTAATTGCTTCATTAGCTACTGGGGCAACTGGTGGAATGCTATTACCAATTTTAATAGGTGGTGGCTCAAGTTTATTATTAAGACAATTATTTAAAATGGCTTTCTCAGATAATCCAATATTGATAACAGAAAATGAATTATGGGAACAAAGTCCTTTTGAATATAATTCTCCTTGGGGTAAAAGTATTTTTGATAATGGAAATATATGGAATAAGAGTGTATTTGATAATAAAAATAATAACCCATGGCAAGAAAGTGTATTTAAAATGTGAAAGCTTATAATTTATGGGATAGCATGATAAATATGGTAAAGAATTATTAAAAGCAATTTCTAATTCATAATTTGATAAAGAATATTGTCAAATTAATTATGGTCAAAATAGTAAAGCTACTATAGATGGTATTATTAATAAAATTGCTATAGAAATTGAATCAAAAGTAAATAAACAAATTAGAGGAGCAGTGTTAGATTAATTTGTTATCCATATAGCAAAAAGCTTTTAATCTTAATATCTATGAATAGTGTATCTGATAATACTATAAAACAAGCATAATATATATTAGAAAATTTTATAAAAGATACTTCTAAGTTTAAAGTTATTAAGCTTATTGGAAATGGAAATAATAAGCAAAATGAAATTGATAAAGGAAAATAAAAAAAGTGATAAAGTTTTTAAATTTATATGAGTGATTAGATATAATGGACTGAGAAAATAGAGAGAACTTATACCTTTTAATAAGACTATATAGGAGCTTTAACTCAAAGGTATGGAGCTACTTCTCATCACTTAAGATAGCAATACTATGGAAAATAAAAAACTTAAACTTAAACTTAAAAATTATAAATATAATAGAGTGGCTAATATGAAAAATTTACTAATACTGTTTAATTTATATTATCAAGCAGTTGTAATTAAAATAAAGGTAAAAATATTTTAAAAGATAAATTTTAGAAATTATAAAAGGTTAAACAATGGCATACGACTTAAAAGAGAAACTTGTAGTAGCAGTTAGTTCAAGAGCATTGTTTGACCTTGAAGAGGAAAATAAAATATTTGAAGAGAAAGGTTTAGATACTTATTATAACTATCAACTTAAAAATGAGAATGTAGCACTTGAAAAAGGGACTGGTTATAGACTTATAGAAAACCTTTTAAAGATAAACCAACATTTCAAAGATAAACAAGTTGAAGTTTTAGTTCTTTCTAAAAATAATGCTGGTTCAAGCCTAAGAATCACAAATGCCATAAAAGAGCATAACCTTGATATAACTCGTTCAGGTTGGACAAGTGGGAGTGATATATCTACATATTTAAAAGCTTTTAAAGTTGACTTGTTTTTAAGTGCAGATGAAAAAGATGTACTAAATGCCATAAAAAATGGTGTCGCTGCTGCCAAGATTCTACCAACATCAACAGATATAAAAGATTCTTTAGGTTCTCAAGTTCGTATAGCGTTTGATGGAGATGCTGTACTCTTTATTGAAGAGAGTGAACTTGTTTACAAAGAGAAAGGTTTAGAAGCTTTTGTTGAGCATGAAAAAGAGAACAAAGACAACCCTATGAAAAAAGGACCATTTGCTAAGTTCTTACTAACCATAGCATCTTTACAACACAAGTTTAAAGATAAACAAAGCCCTATAAGAACAGCACTTGTAACAGCAAGATCAGCACCAACACATGAGCGAGTTATAAGAACTTTAAATGTATGGGGAGTGAGGATAGATGAGGCATTTTTCTTAGGTGGAAGTGAAAAAGCAGAGATACTAGAAGCATTTAGAGCAGATATATTTTTTGATGACCAAGATGTTCATCTAAACTCATCATCTTCAAAAGTTCCTAGTGCGAAAGTGGTTTATGAAAAGTGAGATATGATTATACAAGTTATTTGAAATTATAATGAACTATATACTTATAATATCAAAATATTTTAGGTGCTAATATTCAGATATGTTTTTTATAACTTATTCATATATAACAGCAGTATTTGCTAGTATATCGTGTATAGCTTTTTTGTCTTTTCTAAAACCAACCATAATAAAACCAAATAAAAATGGGATAATTGAAACTATGTAAGCAAATGAGCGAGTTATAGCTTGAGTGTTTGTTATATCTTGAAACGACTTTCCATCTACAATTTTAATACGGCAAAACTTTTTTCCAGGTGTAGCACCTTTGAATTTTTTCCAAAATAAAACAGTTATAGCTAAAACAGTTAGTTCAAATATAACTTCCCATTCAAGAGATTTTTGAGGTTGAAATGTTAGTGCTTTTTGAGCATTGCCACTAATAGCATAAGATAAACTTTGTTGATATTGAGAGAAGTCAAACCAGTTGCCATCACTTAAAAAGTAGATGACAATAGCAACTGGAAGAGCAAGAAAAAGAGTATCTAAAAATGAAGCTACAAAGCGAATCCAAAAACCAGCATATTTTATATATTCATTCATACTCTTTTCTCTCTTATTTATACATGGTAGTTAGGAGCTTCTTGTGTGATTATAACATCGTGAACATGAGATTCTTTAAGACCAGCACTTGTTATCTCAACAAATTCAGCTTTATCCCAAAACATCTCTATTGTTTCACTTCCACAATAACCCATAGATGCACGAAGACCACCCATCATTTGGTGAACGATTCCTGCTATGCTTCCTCTAAATGGAACACGACCCTCGATTCCTTCTGGAACAAGTTTGTCAGCAGCAGTTCCCTCTTGGAAATATCTGTCATTTGAACCTTTTTGCATAGCCCCTATACTTCCCATACCACGGTATGATTTATATTGACGACCTTGGAACATAATTGTTTCACCTGGAGATTCTTCAGTACCAGCAAGAAGTGAACCAGCCATAACACAACTAGCACCAACAGCTAAAGCTTTTGAGATGTCACCAGAGTATTTAATTCCACCATCAGCAATAACAGGAACACCATGAGGTCTTGCAGCTTCAGCACACTCATCAATAGCACTTATTTGTGGAACACCAACACCAGCAACGATTCTAGTAGTACAGATAGAACCCGGTCCAATTCCAACTTTAACTGCATCTGCCCCAGCTTCTATAAGTGAAAGAACAGCTTCTTTAGTAGCAATATTACCAGCGATAATATCAACTTCCATAGTCTCTTTAATCTTTTTAACAGTATCTAAAATACCTTTAGAGTGACCATGAGCAGAATCTAAAACTAAAACATCACAACCAGCATCAACTAAAGCTTTTGCACGGTCTAGTTGACCAACACCAATAGCTCCACCAACAACAAGTCTTCCAAAAGCATCTTTGTTTGAGTTAGGGTATTCGATTCTTTTCTTAATGTCTTTGATTGTTACAAGACCTTTTAAGAATCCTTCAGAATCTATAATAGGTAATTTTTCAATTTTATTTTTGTGCATAATATCACCAGCATCATCAAGGCTTATACCTTTTTCAGCAGTGATAAGTGGCATTTTAGTCATAACTTCAGACGCTAGTTTTCTCATGTCTTTTTCAAATCTCATATCACGATTTGTTAAAATACCTAGAAGTTTGTTATGACCATCTACAACAGGAACACCAGAGATTTTATACTCACTCATAAGTTTTTCAGCATCAGCTAGAGTAGCATCAGGGTGAACAAAAATAGGGTCAATTATGATTCCACTTTCACTTTTTTTCACTTTTTTCACTTGTTTACATTGTGTTTCTATATCCATATTTTTATGAATAATTCCAATTCCACCAAGTCTAGCCATAGCAATAGCTGCTCTATGTTCTGTTACTGTGTCCATAGCAGCAGAAACCATAGGAATTTTAAGTGAGATATTACGAGTAAGTTTAGTTTCTAATGAAACCTCTTTTGGTAATACTTCAGAATATTGTGGTACTAATAAAACATCTTCAAATGTTAATGCTCTTTTACGAATCTTCATGGTTATCCTTAATAGTTTGATAGCTTTTAAAATTCCGTGGATTATACTCTTTTAGTTGTTAAAAATAGGTAAAAGATAAGAATCAATAAAAATAAAGAAAATTTAAGCTATACTTTCATTTCAATTTTCACATTTTATGTGATAGTTAGATTATTATACCCATCAGGAGGCTATTATGGCTTTAGATTCGGCTAAAAAACAAGAATTAGTAACTAAATTCGGAAAAAATGAAAATGACACAGGTTCAACTGCTGTTCAAATTGCACTATTAACAGAAAGAATCGTAGAACTTACTGAACACCTTAAAGTTTTCAAAAAAGACCATGCTTCAAGACTTGGACTACTTAAATTAGTTGGTCAAAGACGTCGTCTTATGAAATACTTTAAAAGAACTAAAAAAGATTTATATCTTAAATTAGTTGAAGATTTAGGAATTAGAGATAACATCTAGTTTTTAGTTTTCACATTTAGTAGATTTAATTTTTAAATCTACTAAACTTTCTACACTCCTATAAAAAAATCTCAACCGCTCTTTTTAAATCATCTTCAGTATCTATACCAAAACCTGTACTAGCAACTTTTACCATAGTAATTTTTTTCTGATGATAAATAGCTCTTAATTGCTCAAGTTTTTCTATATCTTCTATTGGTGCGTCTGGTAATGTACAAAACTCTTGAAGAGATTTTTTACTAAATCCATAGATTCCAATGTGACCAAAATACTTTGCTCCACCACCTTGGTTGTAAGGTATAAGTGAACGGGAAAAGTATATAGCATTATCTTTTTCATCTAAAACAACTTTTACTAAGTTTGGGTCTTTTGCCGATTCTGAGTTTATAGCATTGAAACAACTCCCCATTATAAATGGTTCATTTTTCTCTTTTAATGTAGTTAATTTTTTCATTAAAGATTCTACAACTTCAGGCTCTATGAAAGGCTCATCTGCTTGAACATTTACAATTAGTTCATCATCATCAACATTTAAAAGATTTGCACACTCATTTATACGGTCTGTTCCACTCTTGTGAGTAGTTGATGTAAGCATAGCTTCTATACCGTACTCTTTACAAACCTCTACAATAGTTTCATCATCACAAGCAACAACAACTCTATCTAAATGTTCAACTCTTTTAGCAGTTCTTACTACCATTGGCAAACCACCAATATCTGCTAACACTTTTTGTGGGAATCTACTTGATGCTAATCTAGCTGGAATAATAATCATTTAATGCCTTTTTAGTATAATTTCAAGATTATACAAGAAAAGGTTTTTGATGCTTCTTTATCAACCAGAAAATGGTTATGCTTATAACAGTGATTCTATATTTTTATCTGACTTTATTAACTCTTTTTCCCCAAAGGGTAAAGTTTTAGATATTGGTGCTGGTTGTGGTATTCTTGGTTTACTTGTAGCTAGAGATAACCCAAAGATTAGTTTAGAAGCAGTTGAGAAACAGTCTGTATTTATGGAGTTTTCAAAGATAAATGCTAGAGTAAATAAGATTGACTACACTCTACACGAATCTAACTTCTTAGAACTACCAATAGAAAACAAATATGATTATATTATCTCAAATCCACCTTTTTACCACGATGGTGTAACAAAGAGTGATAATGAGATATTGTTTAACGCAAGGTATAATGTTAACTTACCGTTAAAAGATTTTTTTAAAAAAGTTTCACAACTTTTAAAGCCGAAAGCTCATTTTATATTTT
>Ga0256824_10000067_pt1 | contig 33188 bp, 26 predicted proteins | sample CV67metaG_FD_191570 | JGI IMG/M metagenome (GOLD analysis project Ga0256824, IMG submission 191570) | Hydrothermal vent microbial communities from East Pacific Rise, Pacific Ocean - CV67 | ecosystem: Environmental > Aquatic > Marine > Hydrothermal vents | place: Pacific Ocean: East Pacific Rise...
TCCCCAACCGGCTATGGTTAGTTTTATGAGTACAGCTTCACTTGGTGCTCTTCGTGTTATCATCTCATAAAGGTTAAACATTATGTGTCCACCATCAAGTGCAGGGATAGGCAGAAGGTTAAGAACTCCAAGGTTTACACTTATGAGTGCTGCAAAGAACAGAACACTCATCCAACCAGCGGCAGTGGCATCGGACGTAAGTTTGACAATGCTTATAACTCCACCCAACTCTTTAGCCGGGACATCTCCCGTTATAAGTTTTTTGACACCGGTAAAGATCATAGTAGATGCCCAGATGGTTTTATCGGTTGCATAAGAGAGTGTTTCTCCTGCAGAGAGTTCAAGCTTGTGTGTCACTCCTGCACTCCCAATTCCTATCATTTTCTTCTGGATAACCTCGTTAAACATGTTTGTAGCCTCAGAAACCTTAGGAGTAAGTGTTTTGAACTCTACATAGCCATTTCGCTCTATTTCCACGTTAAGAGAACCTTTTGAGCTTGAAATACTCTCCGCCATCTCATCCCAAGTAGCTATAGCAATGCCATTTATGGAGATGATGGTATCGTTTGTCTCTAAACCAGCCACAAAAGCAGGAGAGTCTTTTACAACCTTACCAATAACAGGAGAGAGAATGTTTGGACCACCAAGCGCGATGAAAAAGTACAGCACAAAGGCTAAAACAAAGTTAGCCGCAGGACCAGCGAGGAGAATAAAGATTTTTTGTGCAGGTGTTTTAACATTATAGCTGTCGTCATCTAGGCTAATGTTAGTAGGGTCACTATCATCTTGGCCTTTCATTTTTACATAACCACCAAGAGGAATGGCGGAGATACTCCACTGAGTATTCCACTTGTCAAAGGAGAAAAGTTTTTTACCAAAACCGATGCTAAAAACTTCTACATAGACACCCATAAGACGGGCGGCAAAGTAGTGTCCAAGCTCATGAAAAAATATAAGTGCAGAGAGGACTAAAAGTGATACTAAAAAACTCATTAATTGTTATCCTTTAAAAGAGCCTTTTGAAAGCCCCATAAGTATTCTAAACCGGAGTATACCGTAAGAAAAACAGCGAACCACAACAGCTCCTCGCCTAAAGGCCAGTGCATGAGTAAAAAGCCTATGGCTATCATCTGTGCAACTGTTTTTACTTTTCCAGCCCATGAAGCTTTGACACTTAAACCTTCACTCACAGCAACCGTGCGAATACCTGTTATAAAAAGCTCCCGAACAATGATGATGTAGATAGCCCAAGCCGAAGCTTCCCCTATCATCATAAGACCAAGAAATGCAGCAAGAGTAAGCATCTTGTCAGCAAGTGGGTCTAAAATAGCCCCAAGCATAGTCATCTGGTTCCACTCTCTTGCAATGAAACCATCAAAAAAGTCCGTAGCACTCGCAAGTACAAAAAGAAGGGATGCAAAGTAGTAGTTCCACGTTATGTCGTAACCGTTGTCAGTAAAAAGCTCAGGGTTTAAGATTATCCAAAACATTACGGGGGCTAAAAGTATGCGAAGAGAGGCTAGAAAATTTGGTAGGTTTAACAAAAAATATCCTTAGATTTATTATTTTAGCATTCTAACTTTTTATTGCTTATTTTGTTCTAAGATAGTTAAGTGGTTTATTTATGTTAACTGTTAAAAAATATTAGTGAGTAATAGTGGCTAAAATGTTGAAATTTAATATAATTTAATATAATGTATGTTATAATCTACTAATGGAATTAACTTTACTCTCAACACTTATATTATCATTAATCTTCATAGGTATTTTGATTAGATATGCACTCTTTTTCGGACTCCAAGATGTGCCAAATGCTAGAAGCTCACATAAAAAACAGATGCCAAGAAGTGCAGGTTTCGGTTTTGTTACTGCTGCTATTTTGAGTTTATTGTTTTTTGACTTATCACATTTTTTAGAGTATTACTACATATATGTTTCGGTCTTTCTAATTACTCTTATTGGTCTTTATGATGATAAATTTGAGATGTCTCATAGACTTAAGTTCATATTCATAATTTTCATTGCAATCTTTGTTTCTTATAGTGGTGTTAACATTGAAAACTTTGGTACTTACTTCGGTTTTTCATTGGCTGTACCAATGCTTATAGCAGCACCTTTTACAGTGTTTGCCATAGTAGGGTTTACAAATGCACTTAACTTAATGGATGGTTTAGATGGGCTGGCTGGTGGTTTAGCACTCATTATGCTTGTAACCTTTTTCCTTATAGGTTTAGAGTACAACGATAGTTTTTTAATGACACTTTCATCTGTTTTTGTTGTGGCAGTAGTTGTATTTTTATTTTTTAACTGGTTTCCTGCAAAGATATTTATGGGAGATAGTGGTTCTTTAAGTTTAGGATTTATTATAGCCATACTTAGCATAAAATCTTTAGCCTATGTAACTCCCAGTGCAGTACTCTTCATTGTGGCACTTCCTCTCATAGATACATATATAGTTATGAAAAGACGCCTGCAACGTGGATTATCTCCATTTATGGCAGATAAAAACCATCTACACCATTTTATCTATAAAACAAAACTCCATGTAAAGTTTTCAGTTATTTTACTGTTAAACATTCAGCTGGCCTTCTCCATCATGGGTTTTCAGATGGGTCAAGAAAACGAAATTCTCTCACTCATTCTTTTTGGAGTAATGCTTTTCATATTTTTAAACCTATTTGACCAAAGGTTTAGGTACAGAGAGCCAAAGAAGAAAAAGAAGAAGAGTAGAAAATTAAGTATTACGGGTAAAGTTACTACTAAAGAGAAAATGAAAGTATGAAAATAGCCATAGCAGGAACAGGATATGTAGGACTCTCAAACGGAGTTCTCTTAGCACAACATAACGAAGTTGTAGCCCTAGACATAATCCCAGAAAAAGTAGAGATGCTAAACAATAAAATCTCTCCTATAGAAGATAGTGAAATAACAAACTACTTACAGACTAAAGAGCTAAACTTCAGAGCCACGTTAGACAAAGAAGAAGCCTATAAAGATGCAGAGTTTGTAGTTATCTCTACTCCAACAGATTATGACCCTGAGACGAACTACTTTAATACATCTTTAGTAGAAGTAGTCATAAAAGATGTACTAGCAATAAACCCTGATGCAACTATGGTTATAAAGTCTACTGTACCCGTAGGCTATACAAAGAGCATAAATGAGAAGTTTAACACAAACAACATCATATTCTCCCCAGAGTTTCTGAGAGAAGGTTTAGCTCTTCACGATAACCTCTACCCAAGTAGAATAATTGTTGGTGAAAAATCAGACCGTGCTCAAACATTTGCAAATCTTCTAGCAGAAGGTGCTATAAAAGAGAATATAGACATACTCCTAACGGACTCTACAGAAGCAGAAGCAGTTAAACTCTTCTCTAACACTTACCTTGCTATGAGAGTAGCTTACTTTAATGAGTTAGACTCTTATGCACAGTCTCATGGACTTAATACTAAAGATATCATCAATGGTGTAGGCTTAGACCCTCGTATAGGAAACCACTACAATAACCCTAGCTTTGGTTATGGTGGTTACTGCCTACCAAAAGATACTAAACAACTTCGTGCAAACTACAAAGATGTACCAAGTAACATCATAGGTGCAATAGTAGACTCTAATACTACTAGAAAAGATTTTATAGCAAATAGTATTATAAATAAAAATCCTAAGGTAGTAGGTATCTACAGACTCGTAATGAAGTCAGGCTCAGATAACTTTAGAGCTTCTGCTATTCAAGGAATTATGAAACGTATAAAAGCTAAAGGTATAGAAGTAGTCATCTACGAACCAGCACTTAAAGATGAAGAATTTTTTAACTCTAAGGTTATGACAGATTTAGATGAGTTTAAAAAGATAAGTGATGTCATAGTAGCAAATAGACTAAGTGAAGATGTAAAAGATGTTCAGACAAAAGTCTATACCCGTGATCTTTTTAATAGTGATAGTTAGGAACTAAAAGAGGAAAAAAATGAAATGAATTATAAAAATATAAAAGAAAAACTAAAAACTAAACCAAAAATATGGCTAGTAACAGGAGTAGCAGGTTTTATAGGGTCAAACCTAGCAGAAACTCTTCTAAAACTAAATCAAAAAGTAATTTCACTAGATAACTTTGCAACAGGTCATCGCTATAACTTAGAGCATATTAAAAACTCAGTGACTCCAGAACAGTGGGAAAATTTTACTTTTGTAGAGGGAGATATAGCTAACTACGATACATGTAAGTCTGTCACAAAAGATGTAGATATCATACTTCATCAAGCAGCATTAGGTTCTGTTCCTCGCTCTATAAATGACCCAGTAACTTCAAATAACTCAAATGTAACAGGCTTTTTAAATATGCTTACAGCTGCAAAAGATAATGGGGTAAAAAGATTTGTATATGCTTCATCTTCTTCAGTATATGGAGACTCTCAAGAACTTCCAAAAGTGGAGAGCCGAACAGGAAGTCTTCTCTCTCCTTATGCAGTAACTAAGTATGTAAATGAACTTTACACAGGAGTCTTTAACAAGTGTTACGGGATGGAGACGATAGGACTAAGATACTTTAATGTTTTTGGTAAGAGACAAGACCCAAATGGAGCTTATGCCGCTGTTATGCCAAAATGGATAGGACAAATTTTAAATGGTGAAGATTTATACATAAATGGTGATGGTGAGACAAGTAGAGACTTTACTTATATTGATAATGTAGTCCAAGCAAACATAATGGCAGGAATGACAAGTAACCAGGAGGCTTTTGGTAAAGCTTATAACACAGCAGCAGGTGGAAGAGAGACATTAAATAATCTTTATGCAGCAATAGTAAAAGGCTTAAAAGAGAACTTACCAGAGTTAAAAGTAAAAGAACCAATATATAGAGACTTTAGAGCAGGAGATATTAGACACTCAAATGCAAACATAGACGCAGCAAAAGAGTTTTTAGGTTATGAGCCTACTCATACACTAGAAGAGGGTCTCAAAGAGTCAATAGCTTGGTATATAAATGATATTAGAGGAAATAAGTAATGCAAAACAGTAAAATAGCAGTAATAGGCCTAGGTTATGTTGGCTTACCTCTAGCACATGCATTTAGTTCAAAGTATAAAGTTGTAGGTTTTGACATAGCACAGTGGCGAATAGATGAACTTATGAGTGGGGTAGATAGAACACTAGAACTCAGTGAAGCTCAAGTTAAAGAAGCATTAGCTAATGGTATGGAGTTTACTCGTAACCTTGATGATATAGCTAAGTGTAACATCTACATAGTAACTGTTCCTACCCCTATAGACAAACATAAAAAACCAGACTTAACACCTCTCATAAAAGCAAGTGAATCCATAGGTAAAGTGCTTAAACAAGATGATATAGTTATATATGAGTCTACAGTTTACCCTGGTGCTACTGAAGAAGAGTGTGTTCCAGTACTAGAGAAGTTTTCAGGTATGAAGTATAACAAAGACTTTTTCTGTGGGTATTCCCCTGAGAGAATCAACCCAGGAGATAAAGAACATACAGTTACTAAAATACTTAAAGTAACAGCAGGTTCAACTCCTGAGATAGGTAAAAAAGTAGATGAACTTTATGCAAGCATTATAACTGCAGGAACTCACTTAGCACCTACTATAAAAGTAGCAGAAGCAGCAAAGGTTATAGAGAACTCCCAAAGAGATATAAACATAGCATTTGTAAATGAACTGAGTATGATATTTAACCGCCTTGATATAGATACAAATGCAGTATTAGAAGCTGCTGGAACAAAGTGGAACTTCTTACCGTTTCGTCCAGGTCTTGTAGGTGGTCACTGTATAGGTGTTGACCCTTACTACTTAACACATAAAGCACAAGAAGTAGGTTACAATCCTGAAATAATCCTAGCAGGAAGAAGACTCAATGATAACATGGGAATCTATGTAGCTTCTCAAGTGATAAAACTTATGATAAAAAAAGGTCAAAAAATAGAGGGTGCTAAAATACTTATAATGGGAATTACTTTTAAAGAGAATTGTCCAGACATTAGAAACTCAAGAGTTATAGATGTCATAAGAGAACTTCAAGAGTATGGATGTGACATAACTGTAACAGACTACTGGGCAGATGCAGAAGAAGTAAAAAGAGAGTACAATTTAAACCTTCTTATTCATTCTAAACTGGATTTAGAATCTTATAAAGCAGTTGTTTTAGCTGTTGCTCATGATGAGTATAAAAATATGAAGATAGACAATAAAGAACAAGTAGTTTTTGATATAAAATCCATAATTGATAATGCGGATGGAAGATTATAAAATATGAATAATACAAAAGTTAATATATTAGATTGTACATTACGAGATGGAGGTTATGTTAATTCATTCAATTTTGATGATCAACATATTTTTAGTATAATTGAAAAACTAAAGCTTTCAAATATTGATATTATAGAGTGTGGGTTTTTAGATGATTTTTCTGAAAAAACTTCAAATTCAACAAGATTTTCTAAGTGCCAAACATTAAACTCTATTTTAAAACAGTTACCTAAGCAGAATCATTCCTTATTTGTAGCTATGGTAGAGTTTGGTAAAGTTGATATTGAAAAACTTTCAACTGTAAGTGAAACTTTTAACGAAGTAAAAGGTATTAGATTTTCATTTAGGAAAACAGACCATTTAAAAATTTTTAAAGATGCTAAAAAGATATTAGAGAAAGGGTATAAGCTTTTTATTCAGCCTATTGCAACTGAACTCTATTCTGATATTGAACTTTTAAACTTTATTAAGTTGTGCAATGAAATATCAATAGATTCAATATATATCGTAGATACTCATGGATCTATGCTTAGAGAAGACTTTAGAAGAATTTATTATTTATTTGAACATAATTTAAATTGTAATACTAGATTAGGATTTCATTCACACAACAATCTCCAACTCTCTTACTCAAATGCTATTGATTTTATAGAAATTGCACAAAATTCCAAAAGAGATATAATAATAGATGCTTCTATATATGGTATGGGGAGGGGTGCTGGTAATTTAAATACTGAACTTTTAGCAGACTATATAAATAAACGTATAGAAAATAGATATAAAATAGAGCCATTACTAGAAGTTGTTGATGAGTACTTAGTTGCTATTTATAAAGAAAATTCTTGGGGTTATTCTCTTGAACATTTTTTATCAGCATCTGAAAAATGTCATCCAAATTATGCATCTTTTCTTATAAACAAAAAAAACCTATCTATTTTAGAGATAAAACAGCTTTTAGGAAGTTTACCAAAACAAGAGAGAAGAGAGTTTAACAAAGAGATTATAAATAGTTTATATATTGAGCATAAAGAAAAAGCTGCATTACCATTAAAGCATCTAAGTAATGATTTTTTTACTGAAAAATTGTTACTACTAGCATCTGGAAAGAATGTTGAATTAAACCGTGATAAGATTATAGAAAATATTCAAAAAAATAACTTAACAACGATAAGTTTAAATCACATAAATCCTCATGTAAAAGAAAACTATATTTTCTTTTCCAATCAACTGAGATATGATGAATTTTGTTCCGACATAGATGTAAAAAAACTAATAGTAACTTCTAATATAAAGGTCAAATCTAATCATAAAAACTGTTATGTATTTAACTACAAAGAGTTGTATGAATATAAATCTATAAATATTGATAATGTAGCTATATTGCTATTTAATCTACTTCATATCAATGGAGTAAAAGATATATCTATCGCAGGACTTGATGGCTATGATCTAAATAAACAAGAAAACTACAGTTATAATGAATATAATAGAGTTGTAAATAAAGATGCCCTTCAGAAGATAAATGATGATTTAGTAAAAGCAATAAAAATCATCTCTCAAGAGTTACATATTTCATATATTACATCTTCACAATTTAAACAACATAGTAAGCAAAAAATTATAGGAGTGGTACCATCTAGATATGCTTCAACAAGACTTCCCGGAAAGCCACTACTTAAAATAGCAGGTTTAGAGATGATTATACATGTACTTAAAAGAGTGCAGATGTCTCAACTTCTTGATGAAGTAGTAGTTGCAACAGATGATAAAAGAATTTTTGATATAGTTGAAAAACATGGTGGTAAAGCTATGATGACAGATATATCACATAATAATGGCTCAGAGAGAATGTATGAAGTCTCTCAAAAAATTTCTGGAGATATTTTTGTACTTATAAATGGTGATGAGGCATTAATGAAACCAGATCATATTGATGCGGGAGTAAAAGGACTTTTAACTTCAAACTCCCCAGTCTCTTTACTTTATAATAACTTTCAAACAAAGAACTCTCCAGCAGATTTTAAAGTGGTTTTAAATAACTTTAAAGAGATAATGTATATCTCTCGAAATGACATACCATCAGATGCACGCTCCGATGTGGAGTATATGAAAAAGGCATATCATGTTATGACATTTACTAAAGAGTTTTTAGACATATACCATACATTAGAACAATCACCGCTAGATAAAATAGAGTCTCATGAACTTTTAAGAGTGCTTGAAAATAGATACACAATTCAAGGTGTAGAGGTTCAAAGTAGTGCAATTAGTGTAGATACACAAGCTGATTTAGAGTATGTTCGTGAAGTGATGCCAAAAGATGAAATCTTTAAACTTTATGGAGAAAACTAAATGTTAAAACAGATATTATTTGATTTTGATGGTGTGATAATTGACTCTATGGATGTACGGGATGAAGGTTTTCGTATGATTGCTAAAAAAGTGGCTGATAACGAAATAGTAGAAGAGTTTATAAAGTACCATAGATACAATGCAGGACTCTCTAGATTTGTAAAGATAAGATACCTTTATGAAGAGATGCTAAATAAAAGTATAACAGATGAACAAGTAAATAAGTTAGCTACAGAATTCTCCATCTTAATGAAACAAAAGCTGACAGATAAAAAAGTGCTCATAAATGAAACAGTTGATTTTATAAAATCAATACATAAAGATGTTACTTTACACATAGTATCTGGATCAGAAGAAAAAGAGTTAAACTATTTATGTAGTAATTTACATCTAAGTGATTATTTTAAAACAATAGAAGGTTCACCAACACCTAAAAATACTTTAGTAAAAGATATTATGCAAAAGTATAACTATGAAAAAATAGAAACCATTTTAATAGGTGATAGTATAAATGATTATGAAGCAGCAGATATGAATGGTATAGGTTTTATTGGGTTTAATAATACAGATCTCAAAACAGTATCAGATAATTATGTTGATATAGTAGACCACAATATATTGGCTATATAATGTTTTTAAAATTATATAAAAGCTATAAAGCAAAAAAATATTTTAATAACCTATATAAAAAATGTAACTACGGTAAGCAATTTTGTGAAAGTTTGATTTATTCTAATAGAATAGAGCATATTTATAATAATTTGAAAATACAAAATAATTTTGGAAAAAATAAAGTAAATTTTGGTAATTATAATAATTTATCATTATCTCTTTATTTAAAAGAAGCTGGAACTGTATCTACAGGTAATTATGTATTTATGAATAGTAAATGTAATTTTTATATAAGTAATAATTTAAAAATAGGAAATTATTGTTTATTTGGTCCTAATGTAACTATTTGGGACTCTGATAATCATTCTATTAATCCAAGATTACGACAACAAGATGCAATAGCATTGTCTAAAAATAAATTAAATGCATTCTCCATAGGAGGCGGAGATATAATAATTGAAGATAATGTTTGGATAGGTATGGATGTTTTAATTTTGGGTGGAGTAACAATAGGTAAAAATAGTGTAATAGCAGCAAGAAGTGTTGTTACAAAGGATGTTAAAGAGAATAGTGTAGTAGCTGGAATTCCTGCCTCCTTTATTAAAAGTGTTATTGATGAGTAGAACATCCTCTTTTATAAAAGGCTTTGCTAGTACAACAGTACAAAAAATATTGATGAAAGTTATAGGGTTAATAGTTACACCTATAGTTTTAACATATCTAGATAAAACGGAGTATGGTATTTGGGTTATTATCGCTTCAGTTTTAGGCTATATGGGGTTAATGGATTTTGGTGTTACTGGTGCTACTTCGGCACTCACAGCAAGAAGTAATACAAAAGATGATGAGCATCATATAAATGTACTTATAAACAATGCTTTTGTCTTACAAAGTACAATAGGTATATTTATTATAGCTATCGGAATTATGATGTCTTCATATTTTCCTAATATCTTTAATATGGGTGATTATCCTAAAGAGGATGCTTGGCTTGTTTTTCTTCTTGCTATTATTGGTTATGGTGTTAGTTTTCCTACTAAATCCTTAAAAGGTCTTATCAGGGCAAGACAGATGATATCACTAAGTGTATGGATTTCATTTTCTTTATTTATTATCACAACATTTTTAAATCTTTATTTATTACATTTAGAATTTGGTCTTATAGCTTTACCCATAAGTACTATACTTGTTAGACTTTTGTCTTTTCCATTATTTTTCTATTTTGCAAAAAAAGCTTATCCAGCCTTAAAATTTAATTTTTCTTTAGTTACTAAAAAAAATATGAAAGAAATTTTTGGTGTTAGCTCTTTTTGGTTTGTTGGAATGATAGCAGCTATGGTTATATACTCTACAGACAGCATTCTTATAGGTATCTATATGAGTACAGCGATGGTTACTATGTATGCTTTAACATATAGGCTTAGTGAAGTGATTCGAGAATTTATCTATAGTATAAACTTTACACTTATGCCTGGAATTGGTCAGATTATGGGTGAAGGAGATATCACTAAAGCACAAAATATTTATTTAAGATCTCAACCTGTTATATTGTCTCTTGCTGTTGTTGGTTCAGTATTTATATATCTATTTAACAGTTACTTCGTAAGTGCATGGGTTGGAGAAGAGTACTTTGCAGGAGAAATACTTTCTTTAATTTTTGCAGGTATACTCTTTATAAGTGTAGTATTTCATACCTCTTCTTTAGTTATAAGTGCAGACTTAAAACTAAAAGGTGTTACAATAGTACGTATATCAGAATCGATTTTAAATATAACATTATCTATATGGCTTATGCAGGTCTATGGACTTGTTGGTGTAGCTTTAGCAACTTTAATTTCGGGTATTTTTACATCTTTTTGGATAGTTCCATATATGACTTTAAAGCATTTAGATATCTCTTTTATAACTTGGTTTAAAAGTATTGTACTCAAAGTGTTAGGAGTATTCATAGTCAGTGTTTTTTTAGCTTTTTTAGCTAAAAAGATTTTTATATATGGTGTAACAGGAGTTATAAGCTCTCTTGTGTTTTTTACAATTTTTACAGTTTTAACAGTATGGTTTATATCTATGGATAAAGAAACAAAAAGGATGGTCCGTGCAAAAATTGGAAAATAAGAAAAAAGTATTTGCTTTAGTAGTACTTTTTGGTTTTGAAACAAAAAACTTTTTTGGTAGTGGACTCTATGAAAAACTTGCAAAAGAGCATAAGGTAGTTATATTTAAACGTGATTTCCCTACAGAAAATTTTGCAGAGTATATAGAAAAATATAATTTAGATGTAGTAGAACTAGATAAAAGTAAACTTTCAAAAAAACGGTTAAAGAGTGAAGATATTTTTCTTGCATCAAGAAGAGCTAAACAACGTATAAATAATATTGAAAATTTTAACTATTTCAAGTCTGATCGTGAACAAAAAAAATTAGATTATATTCTCGGAAATAGTATAGTTTCTAAAAGTATAGGACTTTTTACAAAATATAAAATTGATAAATATTATTATAGTGACTATTTAGTAAAACTATATAATCAGTATGAAGTTACTGACCTAATAATTGCAGGTTATTCATCTTCTGAAAGTATATCTTTATCTACTACGGCTCAAAAGAGTAACAGAAAAGTACACTTAGTGGTAAACAGTTGGAAAGATTTTTATGTCAATGATTTAATACCTTTTAAACCATCAAATACTTTTGTTTGGAGTGACAAGATGAAAGAACAACTACTATCATCAAATACTCATATAGAGAAGAATCGTGTTATAGTAAGTGGAAATCCATCTTTTGATAGATTTTTTGAGTATGAACCAGTACATGTAAAAGAGTATTATGCAGAGAAGTATAATTTTGATGTTCAAAGACCATTAATACTCTACTCTATGATTTCACCAAAGGCTTATACTGATGAAAAAGAGAGTATAGAACTTATTAACAAAAGTTTAATAAAGCTCTATCCAGATGAGACTAAACGACCTGTTATTTTACTCAGAAGAAATCCTATAGATGAAACAATAGCAGACGAAAAATATTTTTCAGGAAATAATGTTAAATATGCAGATAATTATTTTGAAGCAAGTTATACGAATGCTGTTTTTGTACAACTAGAAGAGGGTGAGATAGAGTGGATGGACCTTCTTTTTCATGCAGATATCAACATAAATGTTGCATCAACAGTTACATTAGAATCTCTTATGATGAATACACCTGTAATAAATATAGAGTTTGATAAAAGTGGTAATAAAAATGCTGAATTGGCTCGTTATGCTGAAGCACCATTTTATATACCTTTAAATAATAAAGTAGATGTCTCAGTCACTTCTACACTAAACAATTGTATGAAAACAATAGAAAACTATTTAAATAATAATATTGAAGTAGCTGATGTTCACCAAATATTATCATATTTTGATGGACAAGCTGCAAATAGAGTGAAGAAAAGTATTAGCAATGTCTAAACAAGTTCATATATGTATTATTTGTAATGAATATCCAAATTCAAATCATGGTGGAATTGGTTCATTTACAAAGGATTTAGCAGAAGGTTTAGTAGAAAAAGGTTTTAATGTTTCAGTTTTAGGTGTTTATTCAAAATATGTTTTAGATATAAAAGAAAAAGTTGAAGAAAATATAAATGGTGTAAATGTGATAAGATACCCATTCAAAGTAAAATTTAAAGATGAAAGATTTAATTATTTTTATAATAGATACTTTTTGAAAAAGATGATAAAAGAGCTCCATAATGATAATGCAATTGATATTATTGAAGCTCCAGAACATGATGGTTGGATGCCATTTAGTAGTGTAAAAAATATTCCTTTAATAACAAGATTACATTCAAGTGTAACTCTTTTGGGTAAATTATTAAATAAGAATCATTCTAGACTTTCATCTTTATTTGAAAAATGGCAACTTAAAAATACAGATTATATCGTTTCTGTATCAAAATATACAGCAGAAGAAACTTTAAATATTTTTAATTTAAATAAGAATTATAGAGTGATATATAACTCCATTAAACTTCCTAGTAAAATAAAAAAGGAAGTAGTCAATAAAAATATCATATTGTTTTTTGGTTCTGTTACTCCATATAAAGGGATTACAGAGCTTATAAAAGCTATGTCAATTATTTTTGAAAAATTCCCTGATATTCAATTATACTTAGCAGGAAAAAATTTATATAAAATAGAAGGTAAAAGTTATGAAAAGTATTTAAGAGAGTTTATCTCAGATGATTTCCAAAATAATATTAAATTTACAGGACCTTTAGAAAGAGAAAATGAGTTAATGCCTCTTATTCAAAAAGCATGTTTTTGCTGTTTTCCATCACATGTAGAAGCTTTTTCATTAGCACCTATGGAAGCCATGGCGTTGGGGAAAGCTGTAATATTTACTAAATATGTTTCTGGTCCAGAGCTTATAGAAGATGGTATATCTGGGTTATTAGCTGATACTAAAAGTCCAGAAGATATAGCAGAAAAAATTATTACTTTTTTAGAAGATGAAAAACTTTGTCAAAAAATAGCTTTAAATGGTAAAAAAAGAGTAGATGAAATATTCTCTTATGATAAGTGGATAAATCAAAATATACAATTTTATAAAGAAGTCATAAATGCACAATAGATTTGATGTAGTCATAACAACTTATAATAGAGCTGAAAGTTTATCTATACTTGTATTACAGATATTGGAATTAGAACTAGTTCCTCAAAATATTATCATTATAGATTCATCTCCTATAGAAAATAAAGAAATTCAAGAAATTGATAAAGTGATTTATCTAAAATCATCACATGGTAATCAACCATATCAAAGATATTTAGGTACTAAAATAAGTAAAGAAGATATTTTAATATTTATGGATGATGATATGAGAATATTAGATAAAAATGTTTTTAATATTATCTTAAATCAATATGATACTAAAGATATAATAGGTGTTCAGCCAAACTTTACAAATGCAAATGAGTTTTTACGAGATAATTTACCAAAAAGTAAGATGAAAATAAAATCAAAAAAAGTTTTTAATTTTATTAAACTCTTAACAGGCTACCCTTCACCAAAACAAGGTAAGATATCTTACTGTGGGATTAGAGGTCCAAAACAAAAAGATGCTTTAAAGGTAGAATGCTTTAATGGAGGTGTGTTTTCTGTAAGAAAAGAGTTTATATTTACAGATAAGTTTAATTTTCAACTTTTTTCTATCTTTGAAACACGATTAGGTATGGGAGAAGATACTATAATTGGGTTTGAAGCATCAAGGAGTGGAGATATTATTTATATTGAAAAGTCTATGTTTTTACATGATGACCAAAAAAATAGTATATATAGTGTAGATATACTTTCTTATGCTAAAAGAGTTTCTTACTCTAGATTATATCTGTCTTTTGAATATAGAAGATTAGAAAATAAATCAAAGTTTATAGCATTTGTTCATTACAACTGGTATATGCTATGGAGAGTTATTGGTTTAATAATAAATTTTTCTTTATCTCCCCGTAGTGTTAAGAGAAAAAAAATGCTTAGAGGATATATAGAAGGATGGATAAAAGCTCTAAAAGATAGTTATAGCCTCTCAAAACAGAAAGATGATTATTATTGGAAAAATGAGAGTAAAAATGATATTAACTAAAAGTAGAGAATTACCCGATAGCTTTTTTCAAGCAAATCAAAAGTATTTAAATTGGTTCGCATTTTTTAGTATTTTTCCTCTTATAAAAATTGCTGGAATTTCAATAACATTTTTTCTTTTTCTTATTCTTTCATATATATTTTTGAAAAACAATAAGAAACTATTTCGTATAACAAGTTATACAGATATATTTTTACTTCTGTTTTTATTTTTTGTTTTTATGTCAGCAGTTTTAACTGAGGATAGCTATGATAATAGAAGTTTACTTTCAATCATTAAACTTACTGTACAGTATGTGTATTGGGTTATACTAGCACTTTTTATAAAAACATGGATTTATAGATTTGATTATCTATCATTAAGTAAAACTATCTTTTATGCTACTATAGTATCTATTATATATTATGCAACTTTAAACCCTTTCTATAGTATCTTTTATCCAAATTCTATAGCATATACTATTGTAGTATCTGTTCCTCTTTCTTACTATTATATGAGTCAACGATTTTCTTTGAAAACAATTATATTTATAAGTATATTTTTTAGTGTCGGAATGTTCTTCTCAGGTTCGAGGACAGGAAGTGCTCTACTTTTAGTAGAATTAATCCTTTTAATAACATTAGGACATAGAAACTTAAAAAAAATTACTTATACTTTACTAATTCTATCTATTCCAACTATTATGATGTTGTCTATGTCTATTACCGAATCAGATATTAGTAAGCTTAAATATTACATAGCTGATAATATTGAAATAATTAGTCCCAAGATAGCTCATACACTAAGAATGAAAGAAAATCTTATGGAAAGAGATAAATCTTTACTAGCAAGAAAAGTACAAATTCAAAAAGGAGAGCGTATCTTTGAACAGCATCCATTTTTTGGTGTTGGAATTGGTAACTATACTCATTACTATATAAAATTAGATATTATGAGTGTAAGCCACTGGCTTCGTGATGACCAAGTAAAAGAAAATAGGCGTTCATCACAAAATACTTATTTAAAGATTATTGCAGAAAGTGGAATTTTTGCTATAGTTTCTTTACTTATTGTTTTTATACTTATTTTACTAAAAGGCTTTCATACTCTTATTAATGTTTCCAAAAGCAAAGAGAGAACCATCTTTGTTCCATTTACAGCACTTATACTTTATGGTTTTATTTTAGTAACTATTCAGGGTGCTCTCTTTTGGTTACTACTAGGTTTATCACTCACTTTAAATAATAAAAGGAGCACTTTATAATGACTTTAGCTTTTCATTACCATATTCCTGCCATACAAAAAGAAGATGGTATTTATATGCCTGGATATTTAGCTACATTCATAGACGGTTTAGCAAAAAAGTGTGACACTCTCATATGCTACCTACATACACCTATAAAAAATGAGTTAAAGCAAATGGACTATAAACTTACTTCTACTAACATAGAACTGGTTAGTATAGGAAAACATATAGGGGTATTTAAAAGAGTTTTATATAGTACTCAATTTATAAAACAAATAGAACAAGATATTAAATCAAGAAGCATAGATTTAATGCTTATGAGAGCACCATCACCTCTTTTACCCTTTGTTACAAAAGTATGTATAGATAACAATATAAAGTACTCATATCTTATTGTAGGAGACTATGTTAAAAATCTTAAAGAGTCTAAAAATATAAAACCAATAAAAAGATTTATACTCAATATTTTTTATAAATACAATAGATACTATCAAGATAAATATTCTCAAAATACTTTACTTTTTACAAACAATCCCATAATTGCTCAAGAGTACAAGTCGTTTAATATTAAAGAGATTAGAACAACAACTTTAAGTGAAAAAGATTTTTACTATGATGAGACTTTTTATAAAAATAAAAAGCTCAATATTCTCTATGCAGGGAGAATAGAACCTTCAAAAGGTATTGAAGATATTTTAAATGCAGTTAAAATATTAGTAAATAAAGGGATAGATGTGACTTTTAACCTTGTTGGTTGGGATGCTAGTAAAGGGGAAGTTCATCTCAAATATTTGCAAAACAAAGTAGAGGCACTAAATTTAAGTAAAAACTTTATTTTTCATGGGAAAAAACAAGTGGGTATAGAACTTTTTACTATGTATAGACAATCTGATATATATATTATAGCAACAAGAGGAGATGAAGGTTTTCCTCGAACTATATGGGAAGCAATGGCAAACTCTTCAGTTGTTATCTCTACAAAAGCAGGATCAATACCTATAATACTAAAAGATAAAGAAAATACAATATTAGTAGATAAAAACTCTCCTGAACAAATATCAGAAAGTATAATTGAACTATTGCAAAATCTAAAATTGGTAAATAAACTTCAAGAGAATGGTTTTGCACTAGCACAAACAAATACTATAGAAAAACAGTCATCTATAGTTATTTCTAAAATAAAAGAGTTTATAAATGAAAAATAATATGTTAAGAATTTTAAGATATGACCTACCTCTACATTTTGTTTTATTAATAACAAATTGGCTCCCGGACTTAATTATTTTTATACGACTTAGAGGCTATCTTGCACACTTTTTTTTAGGAAGTTGTAAAAAAGATTTAAGATTAGGTAGAAATATCACATTTTACAATCCACAAAATATTCATATAGGTAAGAATGTATATATAGCTTGTGGAAACTGGTTTTCTGCAAGTGAAAAAATCACAATAGAAGATGAGGTAATAGTTGGTCCATACTGTATATTTTCTTCTTCTCAACATACTAAGCTAAATGGATCATTTAGATACGGAAAAGCACTAAAAAATTCTATTTGTATAGGTAAAGGAAGTTGGATTACAGCACAATGTAATATCCTCGCTGGTACAAATATTGGAGAGGGTGTGCTTGTTGCGACAAATAGTGTTGTTAGTGGAAATCTTACTTCACATATGATGTATGCTGGTTCTCCAGCAAAAATAATTAAGGACTTAAAATGAAAAATAATATTTTATTCATAGGCAGTTTTTTAGGAGAACTTAAAGGGACAAAAGGTATTGCTGAAAAAATACAAGAAAGACTCAATAGTACATTTAATATTACACTAAGTTCTAGCAAGGAAAATCAAATTTTTAGACTCTTAGAAATAATTAAAGATACAATATTTAATAGTTATGATGTCATACATATTGATGTTTATAGTGGTAAAGCTCAACTTTATGCAAATATTGCATCATTTGTAGCAAAAAAAAGAGATAAAAGAATTATTTTCAATCTTAGAGGTGGTAAATTATTTGAGGTGTATGCAAATAATCCAAATAAAATGAACTTTTTAAGTAGAGCTCACACTATTGTAAGTCCTTCTCAGTTTTTGATAGAGTTTTTTACTAAAAAAGATATAAAAATTAGCTACTTACCCAATTATATAGATAATGATATATTTCCATATAAAAGAAATAGCCCTAAACAATACTCTTTACTATGGGTAAGAGCTTTTAATGATATATATCAACCTGAATTAGCTGTACAAATAGTTAATCTCTTAAAAAAAGAATATCCTAAAGTTCACTTAACTATGGTTGGCCCAGATAAAGGTTTTCAAGAAAAAATAGAAAAATTAATATCTAGTTTAAAATTAGAAAAGTATATATCAATAATTGGAAAAATTCCTAATGAAGAACTGTATAAATACTACCAAACACATCAAATTTATTTAAATACAACACTTTATGAAAGTTTTGGTTCTGCTGTTTTAGAAGCAGCTTCATGTGGTATACCTATTATTTCTACAAATGTAGGAGAACTACCATATATATGGAAAAATGGGGAAGAGATACTACTGTGTGCTTCTAATGCTAAAGAATTTGCAAAAAGTATAACTAATATTTTTCAGTCTCAAGAATTTGAAACTAGCTTGTCTCTTAACGCTAGAAAAAAATCAGAAAAATTTGATTGGAAAAATATAAAACAAAAATGGATTAATATCTTAGATGATATTGACAAAAAGGATAGTTAACATGTTTACAAAATTACAAATAATGGAACTATTTTCAGTAATTCCTGATTCTATTTTTAATAAAATTTTCTTTTTATATAAAAATAGATATTGGCCAGATTTCACTAATCCCCAAAGCTTTAATGAAAAGATTAATTACATTAAACTTTATGATAAGAATCCACTTCGTACTCTCGTAGCAGATAGAATTAAAGTTCAAGAATATATATCAAAAATATCATCAAAATGTAATTTAATCAAAATTTTATGGTCTGGAGAAAATTTTACTAAAGATATTTTTTCTCAAATGCCTACAAAATTTGTTATAAAAGCAAATCATGGCTCAGGGATGGTTCAAATAGTTGACAAAAATAAAGTAGATTTTCAAACTGTTCAAAAAAAAATAGAAGGTTGGTTAGAGATAGATTACGGGAAAATCACAAGACAACCTGCATATAATAATATTGAAAAAACATATATTGTAGAAGAATTTTTAGATTTTGGTTTAGAAGTGATTCCTGATTATAAATTTATGTGCTTTAATGGAAAAGTAGAGTTTATCCAAGTCGATAGTGATAGATTTACCGAGCATAAAAGAAACTTATACTCTAAAAACTTTTCTCCTATGAATATTCGTTATGAATTTAACCAAGGAGATCTTATCAGTAAGCCTAATCTACTAACAGAAGCAATCTCTATAGCTGAAGAATTATCTCGAGAGTTTGATTTTTTACGAGTAGATTTATATATTTCAGATACTGAAATATATTTTGGGGAACTTACAAATACTCCTGATAATGGTTTTGGTAGATTTTATCCAAAAGAGTTTGATTTTCAATTAGGAAAAAAAATGTTCTTAACATCTGAGTCTTAAATGAAAAATGATTTAGTAACTATTGTAACAGCTAACTATAACTGTGAAAATTTTATAGAAGATACTATAGACTCTATTTTAGTACAAACATATAAAGAATGGGAGCTGATAATAGTAGATGATTTATCTACTGATAGAAGTGTCGAGGTTATAAAATCTTATGCTCAAAAAGATAATCGTATAAAGCTCCTTCTACTAGATAAAAATAGTGGAGCAGCAGTCGCAAGAAACAGAGCTATAGAAGAAGCAAGTGGAAGATATATAGCTTTTTTAGATAGTGATGATTTATGGGAAAAGACAAAACTAGAAAAACAACTAGCTTTTATGCAAGAGAATAGTTATGATTTTACCTATACAAACTACAATCTTATAGACGAGAGTAACTCTAGATATGGTAATACCTTTAAAGCAAAAAAAGAATCATCATACCATGACTTACTAAAAACTTGTAGTATAGGGTGTCTAACGGTTATATACGATACTAAAAATCTTGGGAAAGTCTTTATGCCTCTTATACTAAAAAGACAAGACTATGGTCTATGGTTGAAAATACTGAAAAAGATAGATAAAGCTTACTGTTTAGATGAATCACTCGCAGTTTATAGAACTAGACAAAATTCTATATCTAGTAATAAACTAAAAGCATCACAGTATCAGTGGAAAATTTATCGTGAAGTTGAAAGATTCAATCTTTTTAGTAGTATTTATTATTTTTTGCATTATGCTTATAATGGTTTGAAAAAGTATAAATAATTATTTATACTTTACTGTTCTCTTTATAAGTTCTATTATCTTTTTAGTTCTTATTTGTGAACCGTAAAGATTTAAATGATAATTTGAATCATAAAAATACTCTTTTGGATATAAACTATCTGTTGGTTTGCCTATAAAATCTATATTATTTTTTTTGAAATAGTGAATAAGGTTTTGAAAATATATTTTATATTTTTCTGTGTGATAATCTTTTAAATTAATTGTATTTGGAAATGAAATATAAAAATTGATATTATTTTTTTTGCACCATTTTGCAAATTGATTTATGCTTTTTAACCCTTGAGTTTTGTAAAATTTATCAATTTTAAAAGCTTTGTAGTTTTTAGTTAGAACTTTATTTTTTGAACCTTTCTTATATGTTTCATCTCCATGTTTATTTAATGTATCAGAATTATAATTTTCACCAATTTTGGATTTTTTTACTTTTTTAAAATATTGTTTGTATAATGAATTTAAAAGCATATTTGGTGTTATAGAGTAAAGCATTTTTAATTGACTTAATATAGGAAGTGTATGAAAGAAATCTTTATCATAAGTAAGTAAATAATCTCTTTTAACTTCTGAAAAACTACCATCCCATGTAAAATTATGATATTCTAAGGGCATAATTATAAGGTCACCACTTTTTAATATTTTTTTTGTTCTATAAATAATGTAATCTGCTTTAAGACCAGCATGAACAGCCATATTTACAGTTGGTATCTTTAGTTCTTTTTGAATTGTTTCTGTATTTATTCCAAAAAGTACATTACTTCCAGCTGTAAACACTATCTTGTTTTCATTTATACTTTTTGCATAGTTTTCTTTTATTCTTAAACTATTATTGATCCAAAGCATACTTTGTTCAGACTTGTATAAACTAAGGTTTAAAAGACCAAATGCTATAAATATAATCAATGTAACAATTACAATTTGAATTAGAAACTTTTTATATCTTCGCATATGTTATCCTTAAAAATTAAAATACAGAAATTCTGATTTAACTGTTATCATAGATATAATTGAATAATAAAATATAAATGATATAAATATAATATTAAAAAAGTTTAATTTAAAAAAGATTGATTTTTCCATAGTGTTCTTATAAAATAAAATCAATATAAATCCAAATATTAACCAAATAATTGTATCTATACCTCCATGAATATGATCAATAAAATTTCCAAATTTAATATTGAAATGAGCTGTTAAAAAATTTAATTTTGATGATAGAAAATTTGGTAAAACAATATTATTTAAACTAAACATACTTGCTAAAACCTTAACAGCATCATTCCACTCTTTGGCTCTAAAAAACACCCAAGCTATATTTATAAAGTTAAATGTAATCAACCAAGCCAACCAAGTCCAAAGCTTAAAACCTAACTTACTCCAAGCTCTATGAAAAACTAAAGCAAAACCATGTAAAAATCCCCAAAATACGAAAGTCCAACCAGCACCATGCCATATTCCACCAATTATAAAAGTAGCCATTAGATTAGTATATATTCTAAATTCTCCCTTTCTATTTCCACCGAGAGGAATATATATATAATCTTTTAGAAACCTACTAAGCGTTATATGCCATCTTCGCCAAAAGTCTTGTATATCAGTAGCTTTATATGGACTATTAAAGTTAATAGGTAATTTGATATTAAAAAGTAATGCTAAACCTATCGCCATATCTGTATAACCACTAAAGTCAAAATATAGTTGAAAAGTATAAGATAGGGATGTAGCCCAAGCCTCAAAAATATTAAGTGTTGTTGCTATATCAAACCCTTGTGTTGCCCAAACAGCAAAAGTATCAGCAATTACAACTTTTTTAAATAAGCCAATAGAAAATATAAAAAGTCCCATTGCTATATTTTTATAGTTCTTTACTTTATTTCGAGTTTTTGCAAATTGTGGCATCATCTCTTTATGGTGAACAATAGGGCCAGCTATAAGCTGCGGAAAAAATGTTACAAATAAAGCATAGTTTAAAAAATCATACTCTTTAGTCTCTTGTCTATAACTATCTACTAAGTATGATATTTGTTGAAAAGTAAAGAAACTAATAGCAAGAGGCAGTGCTAAATCTAATGTAGGAATATTTCCATCTGATATTAAATTTATATTTTCTATTAAAAAATCTGTGTATTTAAAGTACCCTAGTAATACTATATTTGATACTATAGCAAATATAAGTAATGACTTTTTGGAAAATTTATTATGTTTAGTTCCATCTTCTTTATTAAGGCTATTACCTATAACATAGTTAAAAAGCATAGAAGAGAGTATTATTGGTAAGTAAGTTATATTCCACCAACTATAAAAAAACAAACTACTAAATACTAAAAACCCTTTACTGGCTTCTGTAAGCCTTTTGTGGTTTAGATAAAAATATATAAAAAATGTTACTGGTAAAAATGCAAATATAAATTCGTAGCTGTTAAAGAGCAATTATTTTCCTTATTCTTCTATTTCTATTTCTATTATTTTATCTTTATTTATACTAAAGAGATTGTTATCTTTAAATAATAAAGAGTGTGTATTACCTGGAACTTTACCTACGACTATGATTTCTCCAGTATTAGGTTTTATCTTAACAAGTACTCCTTTTAAAACAGTCCATATCATTCCTTCAGGACCTTTTATAAATTGATTATTAATATTTTCATTATCACCAGGAACAAATAGTTTATAAAGAGGTAACTCCATCTTATAAAGTAACTCTCCCGTTTTAATATTTACATTATACATCATTGTTCTGAAATCATCTGTTGATGTACCCACTCTGGTTATTCCAAATATATTTTCAGCATCTATACTTATTATTTTACCACTACTTATGCTATTAGGTACAGGATCTATTGTATTTACAATACTTTTTGTAGTTGTATCAAAAATAAAAATTCTTCCCTGTGTTGGAGTCTCTTTATTTAAAACAGAATCTTCAACTCCCATAGTAGAGATAGCTATATATTTTCCATTTTGTAAGCCTGTCATATAGCGAATTTGATAGTTACTAAATATATCTGAAATACCACCTTGTTCGTCGTTTTTAGGATTATACCAAGCAAGACCTCCCCTTTCTCCATCTCTATACCATCGACCACCAAAATAAATAAGACCATTAGCACCTACGACAGATGCAAACATTTTATGAACTCCAGAAAATGTATTAAGATCTGTAACATATCTTGGATTTAGTTTTGGATCATTCTCTTTTGGAATAGTATCTGTTGGAGCATATCTTGCCATTTGAGTCCACGATTTAGTATCATCATACTCAAAGAGTCTAGCCCCTGCATATCCACTTAAGTAAAGCTTCCCACCAAACAGACTTGTAGTATAGTGACTAAGATGAATTTTTCCTAAATAATTTGAACTTTTTGTTCTAGGATTGTATATAAAATGACCAGAATAATTTGTCCCTGTTCCAAATATAGAACCATTTGCTAAAGGAAATATTCTAAATATATTTTCCGTATATGTATCTACCCTATATTTATATGATTTCCATATATCATTTAGCTTTATCCATATTTCTGCATTGCCATCACTATCTACCTCTGCACTATCACTTACTACTTCTGGGGGAGTAGGTAAAAGTGAGGATTCTAAAGTCAGTTTTATACTCTCTTTATGTGTTTCATCAGAAGGAATTAGCCAAGGTGCTTCTGTAATCTCTCTTCTTGAAGCTTCTACTAGTTCATTATTATGTAAATAATAAAATATTCCTTTGTTAGTTACACTACATCCATATTTATACTGTTTAAGTGTAGTTACTTTTTCACTCTCCATTAATAATGTTTGAGAGTTTGTATTTCTATTATAGGATATAACATACCAAGGAATTTTCCCACTTGTTACATAAGTATATCTGTCATCAGAACATATATGATACCCCCACACACCACTAGGCTTATGACTAGGTCCCATCTCTCCAAAATCAGTAACTTCATTTGTATTTGGATCGATTTTGATAAGTTGTGCTTTTCCACTTCCATAAAAAGCACCACCTATATAGATATTACCATCTGTTCCCAAAGTCATAGGATGTGTTTCTCCACTTAGATTTAAAGGTAGTTCTACTGCATTTAATGTTAGTTTATTTATTTCTGGATCATAAATATTGAGAATAAATCTTGTGTTTGGCTTGCCATTTGTCAGAATATATAGTTTTCCATTTGGAGCAACAACATGAGATGCATTGTGCCAATTTCCATATCCATCTAGTTTGACTTTTTTTATTTCATCTGTTTTAGTATCTATGATTACTATTTCTGTAGAAATACCATAGCTTTTAAAATAAACTTGTAAAATATCCCAACTTTTACGATCCTTATTTGGAACAGTCATAGTGATATCTTTATGAACTGTTTTTATAAGTGAATCTGAAAAAGTAGTCTTTAACTCTTTTATATCTGTATTGTTAAGAATTTTTTCTATCACTGCTTCATTGTTTGAAATAACTTGCGTTTGAGAAACAGGTTCTTTTTCTGTTAGAGTACTAAATGTACCTTTTACACTACTATCAACTATCACGTCCTTATACTTAGGAATAGTTACCGTCACATTGTTCATAACACCTTCTGGGGATTGAACATAGACTAGCCACTCCCTATTTGGTGCTTTACCTCTCTCTAGTGCAAAAGCCCATACTGGTATCTCTGTGCTGTTAGCCCATGGTCTTGGTGGATTTGCATCTATCTCTAGCAGGAACCATCTTGGGTCGTTGAGGTATTGTTCAGGTATATTTTGGTTTAGGTCACTCTCTCCGCTGTTTACTAGGCTACCTTCTCTCCAGAAGCTTGCTAGTTGCTCGTTGAAGTGTATGAGCTCTACAGAGTCTGCTAGCTCTTGAAAAAGTGGTGTGAGTGCTTCTCTGTCACTCTCTTGTGAAGCTTGTCTTATGATGCTTGGTCGTAAAAACCAGAGTGCAAATTGTGTAAGCCCTCTGTATTTTGCAGGTTCAGTTACTTTTGAGAGTGCATTTAGGCTTAGTTGGTAAGTAAAGTTAGGGTTTAGTAGTTTTGCTTCATTGAGCATAAAGGGGAGGTTATTTGCTAGAACATGGGGTGCATCCACTGAGTTGTCTGTTTTACTGCCACTGAGTATAAAGTCTACTGTAGCTCCATCGGCTGTAAGTGGCCAAATATTCATGTAGTGGTTGGTTAGGGTTGCATTTTCTAGCCAGTTACTTTCTTCTAAGTTTTGGGAGAACTTATTGTAGCTCATAAACTTCACATTCTCTTTCCATGTTGTGTTTACAAAACCTTTTTTGAAGCCGTCGTGCATCTGTCTGTACTTCTCTATCCACTCTACACCTACTAGGGTTCTTTTAAAGTTGTCATCTCCAGAAGTGGTGTAACGTGACTCTTGGCTAAGTTGGCTCCACGAGAGTTTTGCAGCTTCATCTTCACTTATAAAGACTACAAGTGGTGGGTTAGGGTACCACTCTTGGAGTTGTGCCATAAGAGAGGTAGAACTCCACTGTTCACCTACCTCATTCCAAAGCTCGTCCGCTCCAAAAGGGCTTAGTTTCTCTAGTACATCTCCTGCAGTCGTAATCACGTTAGGGTTAGTAGTATTCTCTAGTGTAAAGTAGTAGCTGTCTTTTGTAAGAGCCGACTCAGGAGCAGGAAGTACAAACACAAGAGGTAAGTTCAGTTCTGCTGCTTTTTTGATGGAGTCTTCATAGTAAGAACTACTTATGGAGTCGTTGTAGTAGGGGTCTAGTTTCCACGAGACGAGTACATGTTCACCCAACTCTATACGGCTTATCATGTACATAGGGTCCATCGCCTCTACAAACTCCGGTATACCAACATTCCATTGTGCAAGTAGTGGAAGAGAACTCTCAGTTGAGTCTGAAAAAGCTTTGAGTGCCTCGGTGGTAATGGCACTACTCATCGTAGCTAAATTGAATGTACCTGCAGCTGTTGAGAGTATGTCTTCCCTTCTCTGTAAGTCTTTAATAACTATGGTACTTTCATAGTAAATTTCAGTTGCTTGTGGTATCTTCTGGAAATTTTCAGATTCAAAAAGGTAAACTAATGTGACTACTGCTATAAAGGTTAGACTTAGTATATATTTTAACATTATATTTTGCTAAAAGAGTGCTGCACATAAGTTGGTATTTGTTTTACCTGTTCATCTAGGACTCTAATCTTATACTCTTTCGTAGTGGATTTTAGGGGTGATAGAAGCATAGTTATTTTATAAAACCATTTATAGTTTGAACGAGTTTTTTTCTTTTTTTTTGGTTTATACTGTAGGAATAAAAGAGTTTAAAAAGATGAAATAGTACAATAAAGGGCATTAGAAACTTAGACTTAAAGTTGTAATGTTTTCTTAGATTTGTGTAGCCTAGAGCATTTTTTATCATTTTTAACAATGCTGAAATCTGTAGCAGTTTTCTATTTTTGCTATTGATTTTTTTGTGAATGGCATGGAGATACTCACTCTGTTTCGTAGGAGTATCTAAGTCATAAAAATAGTTCTGTACAGTAAGATAGTCATTCCAAATGTGGCTTATGTCGGAATTTTGTATAGTACTATTGAGATACTTCAAATCTATATTCCCTTTGTACTTTTGCCAGATAACATTGAAGTGCTGCATATGCCTTAACGAGAGATGTTTATGTGTATGGTATAAGTGACTTATTTCTGTATGTAAAAAAGAATAGTAAAGCTCATAGGTTGGCTTTAAAACATAAGCATTATTAATTTTTGAACTTTGTTGATAAAGTTCATCATCGGTAGTCTTTGGAAAGTACTTAAAACTTTTTTCTTTGAGTAGAAGTCTATGCATCTCTATAGATGTAGCTACACCGTCTTTATACATTCTTCGATAGTGGTGCCAGTTGAAATCTAAGAGGTAGTTAGGGTTTATTTCTTTGTAGCCATGTTTCTTTAAGAGCTTGATGCATTCATGAATTTTTGCATCGCCCACATAGAAGTCTATGTCAAGCATAGCTCTTTCACCTAGGCTCTCGTAATGCTCTTCACTTAATGCAGCTGAACCTTTGAGTAAAGTTGGTTTAACATCTATGCTCTCTAAGATGGAACAGATCTCTTTTAGCTGCTTTAGTATAGCAATATTTCGTGTTTCATTGAGGTGGTAGAACTCTTTTAGGTAGCCTTTAAGCTCTTCATCTTCAAGTAGCTCAAAAAGATTTTTCTGTATTAAAGATTTGTAGAGCAAAGGTGCGAGCAGGTCAGAATTTGCTATGTCTATTATCTGTTGCCAATCTTTCTTCGAGTATGCAAGTAAAGACTCTCTTATTTTTATGGGCTCTCTATTTTTTGGTGCTATGAGTTTTGTCAATGCTACCGTTGCTTCTAACTTAGTCACCTTTTAGAACCTCTTGCATAGCTTTTTGTGCACTTTTTAGGTTGCTATAGCTTATGGTGTAGAGCTGACAAGATACTAGAAATTTTAAAAAAGATTTAGTCACTTCTGCATCTTTGGAATTGTAGAGGTGGTATTGGGCTTGGCTTATGAGACTTATTGCTTCAACAATATCAATAGTTCTTACTACCGTTGATGAGCCTTTTTTATAAGTTGGAAAAAAGATGTAAGCTCCTTGTGCCTCAATGGGGTCTTTTGCTGTTGCAGGTGGTTTGAGAAACTTAGTACGTTGCCCATCAAACCGTTTATGAATAGAAAGGGAGTCTACAGTGTTGTTAAATTTTTTTACAACCTCCCAACTATCTTCTTTTATGGTATTGCAAAGAGCTAGAGAGTGAATGGTATAGTTTGAATCTACAACAGTTACTTCGTCTGAATAGAGAGTAAACCCTCTGTTCATTAAAAATGAGCTTAGAGTACTTTTACCTGCACCGGAAATACCAGGAAAAATAAATGTTTTTCCACTGTATGATAAAACAGCCGCATGGATTGCTACAAGAAAGTCACTGTTTTGATAAAATATTATACGAATAGTATCTTGTAAAACAGCTAAGATATTTTCTTTCTTTTCTACACTTTCTTGGAATCTACCATTTGCATAAATGTTATAAATGCCATGTTCATTGAGTACCTCAAAATGATACTCTGGAAGAGTGAGTTCACTTGTTAAGAGGTGTTCAAAAGACACTTCTACAAACTTTGCAATAGAATCGTCTACATAAAGAGAAAAAGAAGAGTTATAGAGTGCATAATGCTTGTATAAAGATGTGCTATTTACAACAGTAGGGACTCTCTTTAGTTGTGCTTCTTTGTAAAAAGTGTTTTCTTCTGTATTATTCAGTAAAGTATGGATTGTAGAAATTATTTGTTTGGTCTTTGTAGTGTTCTTTAAGCCTATGGATAGAATATATTGAGTGGCTGTATCTACATTGTTATTCTCTTCCATATAAAAAAACAGTGCCCCATAGTGGTTTGAAAAGGTATAAAGAGAAGCAGTAGTTTTAGACCACACGAAAAGGACACTCTCACTTGCATATAAGTAGAGGTGAGAGTAAGAAGAAAAAAGGCTCTGCATAAATTGGGTTAGTCTTGATGTCTACCTATTCTATCCCGAATTCTATCCCGGACATCATGAACTTTATCATGAATTCTATCTCTTCTATCATGAATTCTATCTCTAACTTGCTCACAACAAGACCAGCAATGTGCTTCAGATGTTTCTGGTGTTAAAAGTACAAAACTAGCTAGCGGAACACTTGCTGCATACGAGCCAAACTTTTTCATAAAATCACGCTTAGTTTTATCAGCAATTTTTTCTATATTTTTTTCTATTTCTTGCATTTTTAGCCTTTATGTACTGTAATTCTAAAATATACCGCTATTATAGCATAGAAAAGTGAGTTTTTGGCAATTATTATTATTTAAGGTACCTTTTTATAGTTATATAAGAGATATGCAAGCTTTGAAAGTTTAGAATGTCCCATGTAAACTAGATTCTGTGTTAAGTACGGAATAAAATGTTGCAGATGAAATGGTATGTAAGGAAGAATAATGTTTAGTACTTTTAATAAATTTTTTAATATAAAACATACTATTGTAAAGTACTATCGAGTAGATTTACATTCACACCTTATTCCTGGTATTGATGATGGTTCACAGAGTATGGAGGAGTCTATAAAACTCATTAAAAAGCTTAAGGCTCTTGGATATAAAAAACTCATAACAACACCACATATTATGCAGCATAGATTTCCAAATAGTTCTGAGACTATTTTAGCTGGACTAGAAAATGTAAAGGCTGAACTTAAAGCCCAAAATATAGAGATAAAACTCGAAGTAGCGGCTGAATACTACCTAGATGAATATTTTTTAGAACTTTTAAATAAAAAAGACATACTAACCTTTGGTGAGAACTACCTTCTTTTTGAGATGTCTTATGGACAAAAGCCTGTCAACTTAGAGTCGATAGTACATGAGATAAGAGTGGCAGGTTACAAGCCTGTTTTAGCACATCCGGAGCGTTACCTCTTTATGCACAGAGACTTTTCTATCTATGAGAGCCTCAAAGAGCAGGGTGTTTTGTTTCAAGTAAATTTGAACTCTTTTAATGGGTACTACTCAAAGCCTGTACAAAAAGTAGTTTTAAAGATTTTAGAAAATGGATGGGTCGATTTTATAGGGAGTGACACACATAAGGCAAAACAGCTTGAGTACCTTTCTAAAAATTTAGATTCAAAGGTTATGAGTCAAATCTTTGAGAAAAGTACTATTTTAAATGATACACTTCTTTAAGAAGTGTAGTAATCGTTGGTATACCCATACCCATACCCATACCCATATCCATATCCATATCCAGAGTTTTTACTAATGGCCACACTATTTAAAATAATTCCAGAATTCTGGAGCTTATGCTCTTTTACAAAACGGTTGATATTTTTAATGAAATCTTTTTTAGAGTAGTTTGCTCGTAGTACAAAAAGATTTAAGTCTGACATATTCATCAGAATCATAGCATCGGATACGAGACCAATAGGTGGTGTGTCTAAAAATACATAGTCATACTTACTAAGGAGGGTATCTATAATATTAGATATTTCCTTTGTCATAATAAGTTCAGATGGGTTAGGTGGTTTTGGTCCAGATGTTATAACATCAAGGTTTTCAAGTTCTGTAGTTTGAACCACCTCTTCAAGAGTATGTCTATTGGTTAAAAGTGTACTCATCCCTTTCTGATTTGTTTTTTCATATTTTTCATGAACCCTTGCACGACGCATATCTAGGTCCAGTACAATAGCTGTTTTATGAGTTTTTGCAATAACTTTTGCAATTTCAGTGACTAGAGTTGTTTTCCCTTCTGCAGGGATAGACGAGGTTATTGTTACAAGTTTTGATTTGTTACTGTCATGAAGAAATTCTAGGTTGGTTCGTATAACCCTTAATGCCTCCTCGTAAGGTTGGGAGTGTTTTTTATTAGTATCAAAGAGAGGCAGTATCCCATAGAAAGGGATCTCTGTATACTTTTCAATATCTTCAATACTTTTAATTGTATTATCTAAAAAATCTCTTAGAAGTGCAAGAGAAATACCTATAATTACACCTACAATAAACCCAATAAAAATAATATATAATCTCTTTGGTCTAATAGGTGCACCAGGTACAGATGCTTTATCGATAATTCTAGTTTCAGATACTGAAGATGATTGAATAATAGCTGTTTCCGCACGTTTTTCAAGTAAAAATGAGTAAATGTCTTCATTGATAATATAGTTACGTTGAAGTGCCGCAAGTTTTCTCTCCTGCTCCGGAAGCCCACTTAGTTTGCTTGTATGTTTATTTATAATAGAAAGTAGCATTTTTTTAGAATTTCTTAGATTTCTTAAACTTGAATTTACGGACTGCTTAAGAGAAGTTTTCAAAGATTCAATGTTTTGTGTTACTTTTAAAACATCTGGATGGAGCTCTGTATAGTCAATAAGAAGTGAGTCTCTTAATCGAGTATTTTCTTGGATTTTTATAATTATAGAGTTAAGTGGAATCGCTTCTTCTGTTGAGCCTAAATTTATAGCATTGATATTTCTTTTTTGTTTTATATAATTGGCTATATTCTGAAAAATATTCTCTTGCATATTAAGTTCATAAAGCTGTGTTTCGAGGTCTGCTAATTTATTTACTGATATGGAGGCTTTACCTTCAAGGTTCATTGCTTGGTTTGTACTTTTATATGTTTCAAGGTTCATAGCCGATTTCTGGAGAGTTTTATGAATTTCAGCCAGCTGTTTATCTATAAAGTTTAATGCTACTTTTGCATTCTTATTCTTATAAGTAAGTTCATCCTTTAAGTATGCTTGGGCAATTGCATTTAAAATATCACTAGCTCTTTGAGGTACATTGTCTTGAAATGAGAGATTTATCATGGTAGCAAATTCTGATAATGTTGAAACAGATAAGTGTGATGTAATAAAACTATCCATATACTCATTTGGGAGCATTGTAAAAGAGTAATTAGGATTAGATAGTTTATGGATTTTTGTAATTCTAATAGTAAACCAAGGCGTAGAAATCTTTTCGCCATATTTATGAACTTGATTGTATCTTATAAATGAGTCGTCTTTGTAGCTCAAAGATAGAAAAGATTTTATTTTAGAAATAAGATCTTTTTTGAAAGAAGGCTTTAAAATGAGTCTAAATTTTTTACTGTCTATAGTTTCTATATTGAATTTTAAACCAATTGCTAAGTCAGAGAGACTCATTGGTGAGACAATAAATGGTGAGTCTTTATAAAGTTCTAGTGTTTTGAAGTTTTGTGTTGTAAAGTACCTTGTACCTAGGTTAAGAGTGTTAAGTGCTTTTGCAGCGATATAATCAGATTTCATAATTTCGACTTCATTGTCTATATTATTATTCAATGCACCGAGTGCCATACTCATAAAGTCTTCCGAAGAACTACGTTCACTTTTTATATATATTGTTGCGGAAGTAGAATATATATTTGGTGAAAAGTGTGCAAAAATAGCTGCTAGTAGTGTTGCTACAAATGTTATTACTATAATAGAATACTTAAATCTTTTTAAAGCTCTAAAAACTTCTCCTAAATTAATTTCATCATTGTTATGAACTATTTGTGTATTTACACTCATTATTTTGTAACTCCATAGATAATTGTAGCAGTAGAAAAAGGTGCTAAGATATTGCTAATAAGTTGCCAGAGAGGAAGCTCTTCTTGGATACCTACAACATCAGCTTTACTTGGTCGGGGTTCAACATAAATAACATCATTTGGCCTAAGTATGAGACTTGAATACTTTATAGCTGCAAAGTCATTTAAGTTTATCTCTCTAACTTCAGGATCGCGCATACTTCCTCGAAGGATTTTTATGTTGGTTCTGTTTGCAAAATCTGTTAAGTCACCACTGTAAGCTAGCGCTTCAACAAGTGTCATTGTTCCATTTGTTATGAGAACAACACCAGGTTTTTTAACTTCTCCAAGGATAAATAATTTTTGATTCAAAATCCTTACAGAGACAAACGGATATCTGAGGTATTTTTTATACTTCTGGATAAGAAGTTCTGCTGCTTGCTCTTCCGTGAGACCTAAAAGTTTTACTGAACCTAGAAGTGGAAGTATTACTAATCCATCTTGTTTGATCAAAATTCCTTCATCACCATCTTTTTGTGTATAGTATTGTTGTCCACCACTACTTAAAAGCTGAGTGAGTTGTCCATTCTCTGATCTAGAAGACTGGTTAAAAGCTTGAATCTCTATACGGTCACCTTTTGAAATTTTCCATTCAAAGAGTCTATCTTCTTCATAAGTAGCATCATCTATTTTTGTGATACTGTTTTGCTCAACTTGGTTTTTTTCCATATA